>RCMY010000007.1_pt1 | contig 230169 bp, 216 predicted proteins | sample 2041341 | NCBI WGS metagenome assembly RCMY01 (sample SAMN09708234, study PRJNA481090) | Marine sediment metagenome, whole genome shotgun sequencing project. | reverse complement strand
GGCGGCGACAACACCACCAACGACACCATCACCACCATCAACCTCCCCGGCGGCGCCAACGCCACCACCTACGACTTCGGCGAAGTCGTCCCGGGCGACCTCTCCGGCTCGGTCTACATCGACACCGACAACTCGGGGGTGTTCGACGCAGCCGAAACCGGCATCGCCGGAGTCCAATTGGACCTCGCCGGCGTGGATGACCTCGGCTCACCGATCTCACTGACCACCTCCACCGCCGCCGACGGCACCTACTCATTCACCAACCTCCGGCCCGGCAACTACACGATCGCTGAAACCCAGCCCGGCGCGTACAGCGACGGCATCGACGCCGTCGGCACCGCCGGTGGCACGCTCGCCAATGACTCGGTCTCCGACATCGTGCTCGGCTCAGGAGACTCCGGCAGCGGCTACGACTTCGGCGAGCTCGTGGGAGCCAGCGTCGGAGGCACCGTTGTCGACGACGGCGGCAACCCCATCCGGAACGTCTCACTCACCCTTTCTGGAACCGATGACCTCGGCAATCCGGTGAGCCTGTCGACCACGACTGCGGCCGACGGCACCTACCGGTTCACAGGCCTCCGCCCCGGCACCTACACCATCACCGAAACCCAACCCACCGGCTACGGCGACGGCGGCGAAACCGCCGGCACCGTTGACGGAAACCCGATCGGCGACGACACCGGCAACGACCAGATCACCGACGTCGTCGTCACCTCTGGGGCGATCGGAAGCGACTACGACTTCGACGAGACCCGCGGTTCCATCTCCGGCTCGGTTTACCTCGACCTCGACGGCAACGGGACCCGCAACGGCGCCGAGATCGGAATCGGCGGCGTCGAGATCACCCTCGTTGGCGACGACGACCTCGGCAACCCCGTGTCGCTGACCACCACCACGGCCGCAGACGGCACCTACTCGTTCACCGATCTCCTCTCCGGCGACTTCGCGGTCACGGAGCCGACGCAGCCGGCCGGCCAGATCGACGGGCGAGAAGAAGCAGGCACTGCGGGCGGCATCGCCGGCAACACACCCGTCACGAACGACACCATCACCGACATCGCTCTTGCGCCGGGCCAGAACGCCACCGGCTACCTCTTCGGCGAATGGGAGAACGCGATCATCGCCGGCTCCGTCGTCGACGAGCTCGGCCGACCGATCCCGAACGTCACGTTCACGCTGAGCGGAACCGACGACAACGGCGCTCCCGTGACTGGCAATGCCACGACGGGCACCGATGGCACCTACGCCTTCACCGGCCTGACCCCGGGCACATACACGATCAACGAGACCCAGCCCGCCGCCTACGGCGACGGCGGTGAACAGGTCGGCACGGTCAGCGGCACAACCGTCGGCACCGCAACCGACGACCAGATCGCCGACATCGTGCTCGGACCGAACGAGAACGGTGTCGACTACGACTTCATCGAGACCCTGGGTTCGCTGAGCGGCAGCGTCTATGACGACGCCGACGGCAGCGGGACCCTCGGCGGAGGCGACACCGGCATCGGCGGCACCACCGTCGGGCTCACCGGCACCGACGTCAACGGCGCTGCAGTCAACACCACCACCGTCACCGCATCGGATGGCACCTACACCTTCACCGGCCTGGTCGGCGGAACCTACGCGCTGACCGAGACCCAGCCGGCCGGCTATCTCGACGGAGCGGAGTCCGCTGGATCCGCCGGCGGCGACACCACCATCAACGACGTGATCTCCAACATCACCAGCACCGGTGGGGCCGATGAGACGGGCTACGACTTCGGCGAGATCGATGCGGCCAGCGTGTCCGGCTCGGTCGTCGATGATGCCGGCAACCCGATCCCGGGGACAACAATCACCCTCACCGGTACCGACGATCTCGGTGCAGCCGTCCTGCTCACCAATACGACTGTTGCCACCGGTGTGTACTCCTTCGACGGACTCCGCCCCGGCACCTACACCGTCACCGAGACCCAGCCTGTGGGCTACGGCGACGGCGGCGAAACCGCAGGACCGACCGGCGGCACAGTCGTGGACGACCAGATCTCGAATATCGTGCTCGGGCCGGACACCGACGCCATCGACAACAACTTCGACGAAACACGCAGCTCCATCAGCGGCAGCATCTTCGACGATCTGAACAGCAACGCCACCCCACAGGGGGGCGAACCGGGCATCCCCTCCGTCACCGTCACGTTGACGGGAACCGATGACGTCGGCTCGACCATCAACCGCACCACGACGTCGGACAGCAGCGGCAACTTCAGCTTCGACGGACTGCTCTCCGGCACCTACACACTGATCGAGACCCAGCCGGCCGGCTTCGTCGACGGCGCAGACACCGCCGGTACCGCCGGCGGCGACGACACCACCCAGAACGACCAGGTCTCTGCCATCCCGATCGGTCCGGGAACCGACGAGTCCGGCTACCTGTTCGCCGAGGTTCGCTCCGTGAGCCTGGCCGGCTCGGTGTTCGTCGATGACGACAACGACGGAACCCCCGACGCCGGAGAGTCCGGCATCGGGTCGGTCGGGGTGAACCTCAACGGCATCGACGATCTCGGTCAAGCTGTCTCGATCTCCACGACAACTGCGGCGGACGGCACCTACAGCTTCTCCAGCCTCCGTCCGGGCACGTACTCGGTCGCGGAAGTGCAACCGGCGGCCTACCTCGACGGCGTCGACAGCGTCGGCTCGGCAGGCGGCACCCTTGCCCCTGATCGGATCAACGGCATCGCCCTCGCCTCCGGCGACAGCGGCACCGACTACGACTTCGGCGAGCTCGCCCCAGCAGCGATCTCCGGCGCTGTCTCAGACGACTTCGGGGCCCCGATCAGCGCTGTGACGATCACACTCGAGGGCACCGACGACCTCGGCTCGCCCGTTTCCGTCACCACGACCACAGCGGCCGACGGCACCTACACCTTCGCCGGTCTCCGCCCCGGCACCTACACCCTCACCGAAACCCAGCCCACGGCCTACGCGGACGGCGGCGAGACCGCAGGAACCATCAACGGCACCACAGTCGGCGACGACACCGCCGACGACATGATCACCGCCATCACTCTCGGCTCTGGCCAGACCGGCATCAACTACGACTTCGACGAGTTCACCGGCACCATCAGCGGCCTCGTCTTCCTCGATGCCGACGGCGACACCGTCCCGAGCACGGGCGACACCGACCTCAGCGGCGTGACGATCGACCTCGTTGGCATCGACGTCAACGGCGCAGCGGTGTCGGCGACCACTACGACGGCAGCAGACGGCACGTACACCTTCGACCATCTCCTGGCCGGCACCTACTCGGTGGCCGAGACGCAGCCCGCCGTCCTGATCGACGGCATCGACTCTCCTGGTTCGACCGGCGGCACAGCCGACAACAACCCCGGGGGCGATCTCATCTCCGGTATCCCGGTCGCGCCCGGAGCGGATTCGACCGACAACAACTTCAGCGAGGTCGAGGCCGGCAGCCTCAGCGGATCAGTCCTCGACGACGGTGGCAACGGCATCGCCGGAGTCACGGTCACGCTGACCGGAACCAACCACTTCGGCACTGCCATCTCGATCACCACCACGACGGCCGCAGACGGCACCTACCTGTTCGATCTACTTGCGCCCGGGACCTACACGATCACCGAAACGCAGCCCACGGCCTACGGCGACGGCAGCGAGACAGCCGGCACCATCGGCGGCATCACTGTGGGTGACGACACCGCCGACGACACCATCACCGCCATCGCTGTCGGCTCCGGCGAAGCCGGTATCAACTACGACTTCGACGAGACCCGCATGTCGATCTCGGGCACCGTCGTGGTCGACACCAACGGCGACGGCTCTGCTGACACCGGCGAGATCGGAATCGGCGGAGTGACCGTCGACCTCACCGGCACCACCGTCGACGGCGCTCCGATCTCGGAGTCCACCACGACGGCCGCAGACGGCACCTACACCTTCGGCGATCTGCTCGCCGGTACCTACACCGTCACCGAAACTCAGCCTGCGGGCTACCTCGACGGCGGCGAATCTGCCGGCTCGGTCGGTGGCACCGTGTCAGACGATCAGATCAGTGCAGTTCCGCTCGCCCCCGGCGTCGATGCCACCAACTACGACTTCGGCGAGATCGAGCCGTCGTCGATCGGTGGCTCGGTGAGCGACGACCTCGGTCGTCCGATTCCCGGAACGGCCATCACCCTCACCGGCACCGACGATCTCGGAAACCCGGTGGCAGCGACCATCACCACAGCCGCCGATGGCACCTATACCTTCACCGACCTCCGCCCCGGCACCTACACCGTCTCCGAAACCCAGCCCATCGGCTACGGGGACGGCGGCGAAAGCGCCGGCTCCGTCGACGGCACCACCGTCGGCGACGACACCATCAACGATGAGACCAGCGGCATCGTGCTCACTTCGGGCAGCACCGGGAAGGACTACGATTTCGATGAGACGACCAGCAGTCTCGCCGGCGCCGTGGTCCAGGTGACTACCTCCGGCGAGGCACCGATCGCCGGTGTCACCGTTGACCTGACGGGCACCGACCTCACCGGCGCAACAGTCGCCACGTCAACCACGAGCGCCACCGACGGCACCTACCTCTTCGACGGCCTCCTGGCCGGCGACTACACCATCACCGAAACCCAGCCTGTCGTCTTCGTGGATGGTCCGGAACGGGTCGGCACCGCCGGCGGCGACGCGACAGTCGACGACGTCATCAGCAGCATCCCGCTCACAGCCGCCCTCGACGCCGCCGGGTACGACTTCACCGAGACCGGCACCGTCCTCACCGGACGGGTCTGGCTCGACCGCACCGACGACGGTGCCCCTGACCCGACCGAGGACCTCGACCTCAGCGGGATCACGATCGATCTGATCGGGCAGGACGGATCCATCATCGCCACCACGACCACCTCCCCTGACGGCACCTACGCCATCGGCGGCCTCGTGGTCGGTACCTACACCGTCCGCCAGACTCAGCCCCCGGAGTGGGGTTCGATCACCCCGAACGACATTCTCGTCGTTCTGCCGGTCACCGGCCTGAGCGGCGTCGACTTCGGCGAGCAGGCAGGGGCCATCTCCGGTGCCGTGTTCGGCGACGACGACATGAACGGCGTCGACGACCAGACCACGCCTCGCGTCGGAGTGACCGTCACGCTGAGCGACGCCGGCGGTGTTGTGGCCACGACGACCACCGACGCTGCAGGTCACTACGTCTTCATGGGTCTCCCGGCCGGCGACTACACCGTCACGATCGCACCGCCCACCGGCAACGCCTTCACGGCTCCGAACGTCGGCACCGACGACGCCATCGATTCCGATGTCGATCCGTCGACCGGCCAGGTGCCCGTGCGGTTGGCACCGGGGCAGGTCGTCACCGACATCGATGCCGGACTCATGGAGATCGCGCAGGACGTCGCGATCGAGATCACCACGCCGAAGACCACCGTCGAGATCGGCGACGACGTGCAGTTCGTCGTCACTGTCACCAACGCGGGGAACGTGCCGATCATCGGCGGCGTCACAGTGACCATCCCGGTACCGACCAACACCACCTTCGTCTCGGCGGCCGGAACCGGCTGGACGATCACCGTCGCAAACGGACTGGTCACGGCCACTCGGCCAGACACGCTCGCCCCCGGCGAAGCGACCCCTTCGATCACGCTCGTGATCGAACCCGTCCGTGCCGGCACCATCTCCGCCACCGCCGAGGTCGCTCTCTCCAACGGCCTGACCGAGACGACGCAGACAAACAACCTGTCGACCGTGCCGGTCACCGTGATCAACGCCACCACGACCACCAGCATCCCGAACCTCGCCTACACAGGCGGCTCGCTCCTGTTGCTCCTTCTCATCGCCGGAGGGCTGATCATCACCGGCCGGACGCTCATGCTCGTCGGAGCCCCGCGGCGCCGCGAAGACGACTAGCCACAGACCTGACGGAACAACCTCACAGCGTTGCCCCCGAGGACCTTGTCGACTTCGTCGGCGTGGAATCCTCTACCGATCAAGTCTGCGGCCACGTCGCCGAATTGCCGGTACTCGGTGAGCACGGGTTTGTAGTTGGCGTCGAGATCGGTGCCGATGGCAACGCAGTCGGTACCGACCAGCTCGACCAACCGGCAGATCTCGTCGACGTACTCCCCAAGCGCCGTTGCCGTGACACCCGCCGGCCACGCCCCGATCAGACCACCGGCGTCAGCAACGACGCGAGCATGATCATCGGTGAGCAGACGAGGGTGCTCCGAACCCGGCCCGGCCAAGTGACTGTGGGAGATGACGAGCGGGTCGGCCGAGACCTCGAGGGCCCCAACCGTCGTGTCGAAGGTGGCGTGGGCGAGATCGATGATCATCCCCAGTCGGTTCATCTCGTTGACGACCTCGGCGCCGAACGGCGTCAGTCCACCGTGTCGGGGAGCCTCGGTTTGAATGTCCCCGAGCTCGTTGACGCGGTAGTGCACGAGGGTGATCATCCGAGCGCCGAGATCGGCAGCCTCGATCAGCCCGTCGAGCCGGCCGTCGAGGAAGTCGGCGCCCTCACACGAGACGAACGCCGAACCTCGCCCATCGGCGTGCGCCGTTTCGATGTCGGAAGCGACCCGGACCTGTCGTACCTCATCGAATACCGACCGGAGCCCAGCCAGCTGTTGATCGTGATCGGCCCTGGCCTCGCCTGGCTCGAACGAGCGGCCCGCCGCCAACCCCCCGGTTGCCGTCGGCCGCAGCACGGCGAGGTCGGCGACCGTCGACACACTCACACAACACACCCCGGCGTCGGCGGCCTGTCGAATGGATGCCGCTGCGGTCGATGACCCGAGCAACTCGACAATGGGCGACGTGTCCTCGTACCCGGCGAGAAAGCAGCGACCGGGGTGGGCGTGAAGATCGAGCCATGGACCGTGGGTCCTCATGGTCGGGGCTCCACGTCCGCCAGCTCATCGACGATCTTCTGCTTGAGCGCCGCCGGGGCGAACGAAGCATCGAGGGCCGCTCGCTGCAAATCCACCAAGCCCCTTTCGTCGAGCCCGAGGAGGCCGGCTGCGATCTCGAGCTCGGTCACCAGATCCGTGGCGAACCACCCCGGATCGTCAGTGTTGATCGAGACGTTCAGACCGGCATCGATGAGCGCCGGGAGCGGGTGAGCGTCGATCCCCTCGACGACTTGGAGGAGGTCATTCGACGTGGGGCATACCTCGAGCATGATCCCGCGTTCGACGAGCTGGGCGACCAGCGTTGGGTCCTCGAGACAACGGACGCCGTGGCCGATGCGTTCGGCGCCGAGGTCGTCGATCGCGGCCCAGATGCTGTGGGCACCCTCGGTCTCGCCGGCGTGCGGCAAGGAGTGCAATCCGAGTGCGCGAGCCCGAGTGAACTGGTCCGCGTACGGCTTCGCCGGGAAGCCGACCTCGTAGCCACCGAGTCCGATCGCGACGAGGCCGTTCGGAGTGTTCGGCCCCTCGAGATAGTCGATCGTGATCTCGTCGCCAGGAGTTTCGATGTCGCGGGGGACGTCGATGACCCAGGCCAACTCGACCCCGAGCGATGCAGCCCGGCGGCGACCTTCGTCCAAACCGTCCCGATACTCGTCCGGCGCCATGCCACGGCGATCCTCACGGTCGTAGAGATGGGTGAAGGCCGTGGTCGTGACCTCCGCATACCGGACGTTCTGACTCGCCATCGTGGCGGCCAGATCTTCGGTGATCGTGGCCAGATCCTCACCGGAGCGGAGCAACGAGAGCCCGTAGAAGAACTGCCGAGCGAAGTCGGGGAAGCCGTCGAACGAGAACCGTTCAGGGAGCCCGTCCGGCCAGATTCCTGTGGGATCGACACCGTGCCGTCCCGACAAGGCGGCCACGGTGTCCACCGACATCGACCCCTCGAGGTGGATGTGAAGCTCCACTTTGGGAAGCTGGCGAAGCCAGGCGGGATCGACCGTCGTTGACATGCTCCGACCTTAACGATCAGTCGGCGGCAACGTCAGGCGTGAACAACGCCTCGATCGACTCGCCGAACACTGCAGCGATCTTGAACGCCAACGGGAGGCTCGGGTCGTATCGCCCGTTCTCGATCGCGTTGATGGTCTGGCGCGACACGCCGAGCGCGTCGCCGAGCGTGCCCTGACTCCATGACTTTGCCGTGCGCAGCTCACGAACCCGGTTGTCCATCAGACGGGTGCCCCCCGGCGGGCCGCAGCGACCGACCACGCCGCCATCCCAGCTGCATAGATCACCCACGGTCCCCAGCGGTTGGTGTCGAGACCGGCCATCGCCAAGAACCCGACGGTGAGGGACATGACCATCGCCACGCCGAACCCGAGTGCCATGGCCGACAGGTGTATGTCACGCTGCATTTCGTCGATCCGGCCGAGGTGCCTGACCACGGCTCGGACTCCCCACAACGCGGGGATGACCGGCGTGAGTGCCAGTGCGATTTCCCACCAGGCGGCCGGGTCGAAATCGACCAACAACGTGACGGCAAAGATTGCCACCACGTAACCGACCACCGCAGGACCGAAGTCACGGGCGTAGGCCGCCCCGGCCCGTCGATCGACTTCACTTTTCGAGGATGTTTTCACCATGGAACTGATGGTAAAGGAAACTTTCCATATGTCAAGGAAACTTTCCAAGCTGCAGTCCTACGACGACGAGTGTTCTGACATGCCCGGTGTCGGCTGCCCTTCTCGTCGACGAGCGGCGAACCACGCCACAACCAAGGCGAGCGCCGCGATCAACGCCATCAGCAGATCGGGGAAGAAGAAGAGCGACGTCAGGACCACGACGAGTCCGAAGATGGCGAGTTGCCACGGCCCTCGAACCAGGAACCAGATGGAACTCAGAAGCCAGCCGGCCATGGTCAAGAGACCGAGCCAGATCGCAGCGTTCTCACCTGTGGACGTGCGCCCGGCATCGCCGACTGCGTTCGCCCAATCTGTGTTGTCGACCACTGTCAACAGCCCTGTGACCTCAGAGGCAGATCGGCCCCACTCGGTGTCCTTCGTGAGCTCATTGGCGGTGAGTCGGTAAGCGAAGCCGTCCGCAGCCCAGACGACTTCATCGAACGCAGGTTGATCCTCTGCCCACGGCGGCCTGGCGAGCACGACCCCGGCATTCCCGAGCACATCGAATTCGCTGAGTTCGATCGGGTCGACCTCCGACCGTGCCAGCAGCGCGACCCACACCCAAAGACCGGCATCGTCGTCCGGCTGCGCCTGGAGAGTCGCTCCGTTCGAACCATCAGCATGGTCGAACTGCCAGCCGTGCCTGAGCGCGTCGGCCGGCTGCGTTGTGAAGCGTGCAACCTCGACAAGATCCGAGCCAGCAGGCAGGCCCCAGCCGTCATCGGTCCGAACGACATCACCGGCCAGCGCGTCGAGGCCGCTCGTCGAAACGTTCACGCCCCACGGCTGGAACCCACCTCCGTCGAGTGAGTCGACGCCGAGAACTGGTTGGCCGAATGGGTCATCGGCATCAGCGAAGACACGAGTCAGCTCGATGCCGGACGAACCGAACTCGTCGCCGACCAGATCCATCATCGGCGCTTGCACGTGGTCGAGGGTGTAGCCGTCGACGAGGAGGTGGGCGGGTTCTGGTGTGGTCGGACCCGGGCTGTCCTCTGCCACCTCGTTCTGAGTGGCGCTCTCGACGATTGCATCGTCGCCGCCGGCCCAGCTGAGCCCGGCGGCAACCAAGCACACAACCGACAAGGCAAGTGACAGGCGGAGTGCAATCAGCGATCCACTCCACGAAGTCGAGCGAGCCTCGGCCCGCGCCATGTTGGCGTCGGTCCACACGTTTGCAGAGCCGCGCGGCGTGCCCCGCTCCGATCGTTCTTCGAGTAGCTGTCGAGCGTTCATGATTCGTCCTTGGGAAGTGCAGTGATGTTCGGATTGATGGCGGTTCGCAACTCGGCTCGGGCCCGGCTGACCCGTTTGCGGACCGCCGAGTGAGTCAGGCCCAGTTCTTCCGCAACTGCCGCATGCTTCAGACCTTCAACGTCGGCGAGGAAGATGACAGCACGATCGAGAGGCGAGAGTGCATCGAGAACACTGAGGTCTGACGGGTAGACGTCGAGCGACTCACTGTCACCTGCAAGGCGAGGGAGCAATCGCCGGAACACGCCCCGCCGCCGTCGATCCGATGCTGCGGAGTTGACGATCGCCATCTTGAGGTAAGCGGCGGGGTGTTCGAGTTCCGACAGATCGTGGCGGCGCAGGGTCGCGACGAGCGCGTCCTGAACGAGATCGTCTGGATCCATGTCGCTGTCGGCAACGACCGCGGCGAACCGACGGAGTTGGCGATAGAGCGCATCGAAGATCTCGAAGTCGTCGGTGATGGTCGTTGCCCTTCGGGCGCGTTCGGCGGTCACGTGCTGGAGACCGATCAGGTCACCAAAGTGTGACGCGTCAATCGAAGATCGGGTTCGCCTTCTGTGGATCGGGCTCTTCGTGCAACGCAGCTTTCACGCCATCGAGGACTCGCTGCATGTTCGCCCGATGCTCGCGAACGCGGTAGCGGAGGATGTCGGCTTCGCGATCGGGCATGCGCTCGATCGCGGCCGAGATGCCGGACGGGCCCGGGCCGATCGTCAGCGAATAACGGAGGCGAACCGAGCCGGCGATCGATGCCACTTCGAAACGCCACTGCGCTCCGGGGTTCTCGGGGTCAGAGGTGACCCAACCGAACTCGTTGCCTTCGACGAATCGGTTCACGAAGCACGACACCTCCCAATCGCCGATGGCGTCGTGCTTGTTCTTGCCGGTGAAGGTGGCCCCGAGTGCCGGGCCGTCGATGCCGTCATCCCACCTCGCTCCAACCGATTCCTCACTGAACTGGGCGCTCAGCGCAGGATCTGAGACCATCGCCCACACGTCTGCCGGTTTCGCCTTGATGTCGACCTCGACCACGGTGCCCGGACCGTCGGCAAGACACGGCGTATCCGAAGGGCCGCTCGCCCACGCCAACCCGTAAGTGTCGATGAACGTGATCTCCCTGGCCGGGTAGCGCGGTGCGCTCCGGAACCCGGTGCCAGTGGTCCACGCAACGGGGATCATGGCGATTGGCGTGTTCTCGGCTGGTATCCCGAGCAGGTCGACGAGCTCGGTCTGCTTCCCGAGAATGGCAGTGGTCCATACCGAGCCAAGACCTCGGGCTCGCAGTGCGACGCAGAAGCTCCACACCGACTGGATCACCGAGTCGAACAGACCGGGACGGCCGCTCGCGTCGTGAACGCCGATGATCGTGGGAATGACAATCGCCGGCACCTGAGCAAGATGCTCGGCCAGGTATGCCGCCGATTCCATCACCCGCTCCTGTGGGTGATCCGTCCCGGCGATGCGGTCACGAGCCGAGATCATGAACTCGCCACCGGTCGCCATATAGAGCTCCGCGATGGCCGCCTTCACCGTCGGGTCGGTGACGATGATCCACCTCCGGCTGCCCTGACTTCCGCCAGACGGTGCCTGCTCGGCGATGTCGATGCAGTCCATCAGGAGATCGATGTCGACGGGGCGCTCGAGATCGAGGCGCTTGCGAACGGCACGAGTCGTGGTCAGGGCTGCGTCGACCGATGCGGTGTCGATCTCATCCGCAGTGATCGATTCTCTGATCGGTGCTTCGTCGGTCATGGGACACCATACGCCGGGGCATCGGCCGGCGGTCTCCTGGCGAGATGAAGACGCGGCACCAGTCGTGGAAGACTCGGCGTCATGTCCGGTTGGGAACCAGAACTCGAAGAGCTGCGTCGACGGGAGGCGTTGGCCGAGCGGCTGGGCGGGGTCGACAAGATCGAACGACAGCACCACTTCAACAAGCTGACCGTGCGGGAACGCGTGGAGGCCATCGTCGACAAGGGCTCGCTCTGGGAACTCGGAAAGACAGCCGGCGCCGCCACCTACGACGACGAGGGCAATCTGCTCGACCTCCTTCCGTCCAACTTCGTGTTCGGCCTCGCCGAACTCGAAGGCAGACCCGTCGTGATCTCGGGCGACGACTTCACGGTGCGTGGAGGTTCGAACGATGCGTCGATCTCGGCCAAGCGGGAAGCGTCGGAGAGCATGGCCGTCGAGATGCGGCTCCCCCACGTGCGCCTTCTGGACGGCATGTCGGGTGGCGGCTCGGTCAAGACGATCGAGATGGCCGGGCGGACCTACATCCCCGTGTTGCCTGGCTGGCACACCGTCATCGACCACCTCGACATCGCTCCCTCCGTGTCGCTCGTCCTCGGATCGGTCGCCGGATTCGGCGCCGCCAGGGCGACCACCTCGCACTACTCGGTGATGGTGCGGGAATCATCGCAGATGATGATTGCCGGCCCGGCCCTGGTGGAGCAGGCTGGCCTCGGGTCGGTGAGCAAGGAAGAGTTGGGCCACGCATCGATCCACACTCGCAACGGCGCGATCGACGATGCCGTCGACAGCGAGGAGGAGGCATTCGAGCGAGCCATTCACTTCCTTTCGTATCTGCCGAGCAGCATCGACGAGCTGCCCCCGATCGAGAACTGGAAGGACGACCCCGGCCGTCGGGACGAGTCGCTGATCGACATCGTCCCTCGCGAGAGTCGACAGGCCTACGACATGCGCCACATCATCGAGGCCGTCGTCGACCACGAGAGCTTCTTCGAGATCGGCCGGCACTGGGGGACGTCGATCATCGGCGGCTTCGCACGCCTCGACGGCGTTCCCGTTGCGCTCTACGCCGAGAACCCGCGGATCTATGGCGGCGGTTGGACTGCCGATTCGTGCAAGAAGCTCACCCGGCTCGTCGATCTCGCCTCGCTGTTCAACCTCCCGATCATCCACCTCGAGGACTGCCCAGGGTTCGTGATCGGCAAGCAGTCCGAACAGGACGCCACGGTGCGAGCCGGGTCGACCGCCCTCGTCGCCCTCCATCGCGCTCGCGTGCCGTACTGCACGGTCGTGATCCGCAAGGCGTTCGGCATCGCCGGAGCATCGAATCGCAAACCCGGCACCAACTCCATGCGAATGGCGTGGCCTTCCGGCGACTGGGGATCACTCCCGCTCGAAGGGGGTCTCGATGTCGCCTACAAGGCGGAGCTGGCCGATTCCGATGATCCGGAAGCGTTGCGGGCCGAGATCGCCGATCGCCTGAATCGCTATCGCTCGCCCCACCGGTCGGCTGAGTTCTACGAGATCGAACAGATCATCGATCCCCGCGACACCAGACCAATGCTGTGCGACTGGGTCCACCTCGCCAGACGCACGTTGCAGCCCGGCCCGGATTGCCAGAGCTTCCGACCCTGACCCGACCCGCTGACCCGGGGCAACTCTCAGTTGTAGGCGGTCTCGCTGTGCTGGGTGGTATCGAGTCCGGCGAGCTCCTGCTCTGGAGTGACCCGCAACCCAATCGAGAGATCGAGCGCCTTGGCGATGGCGAACGTCGCCACGAAGGCAAAGAGCCCGACAACGCCGTTGGCGAAGATCTGCTCGAGCAACAGACCGGCCCCGTCGCCCTCGATCAGACCCCCCTCGAATGCACCGCCGAGCGCCGAGGGGCTGGCGAAGACACCAATCAACAGGCCCCCGACGAGACCACCCACCATGTGAACGCCGACAACGTCGAGGGCGTCGTCGTAGCCGAACCGAACCTTCAGCCGAACGGCATAGGCGCACACCGCGCCGGCGGCGAGGCCAACGGCGAGCGCGCCGTTGACACCCATGAACCCCGCCCCGGGCGTGATGCCCACCAGGCCGGCAACGATTCCGGACGCAGCGCCGAGCGTGGTCGCGTGCCCGTCGAGCACCTTCTCGACAACGAGCCACGACAACATTGCTGCTGCCCCTGCGATGAAGGTGTTGGCAAAGGCCTGGATGGCGAGCGTGTCAGCGGCGAAGGCCGAGCCTGCGTTGAACCCGAACCAGCCGAACCAGAGGATGCCGGCACCGATCAACGTGAACGGCAAGTTGTGCGGCAGCATGGGTTCGTGCGGCCAGCCGCGGCGCTTGCCGAGCACGATGGCAAGGGCGAGCGCGCTCGCGCCGGCCGCGACGTGAACCACGGTGCCACCGGCGAAGTCGAGGCTGCCCCGCATGTTCAGGAAGCCGCTCTCGGCACCATCCGCACCGTTGAATCGGAAGACCCACGCCCACGCCGGGATGAACACGATCGTGAACCAGATCGGCACGAACGCGACCCAGGCCGCGAACTTCATGCGACCAGCCACCGCACCCGAGATGAGAGCCGGGGTGATCGAGGCGAACGTCAGGGCGAAGAACACGTCTCGCAGTGCGTCGCCGCTGATGTCGCGCAGCAACACGTTGTCGAAGGTGCCGATGAACTGGTTCGTGCCGGTCGAGCTCAGGCTGTAGCCGAACAGGTACCACACGATCGGGATGATGCCGAGGCAGATCATGTTCATCATCAGCATGTTCAGCATGTTCTTCGAACGGCTCATGCCGCCGTAGAACAACGCCAGGCCGGGAACCATGAACAGCACAAGTGCCGCGGAGATCATGATCCATGCATTGTCACCGGAGTCCATGGCGGACCTTTCGTCGTGGAAACAGAACGGCGACAGGTTGCCGTCAGCGTGCGTCGGCTGTGTTTCTCACATGTTTCGGCAGTGTGAACCGGCGAAGGTCGCGCAGCGGCCAACTACTACCCGACGATCAGCGGGAAGCAGGCGAGGCTGCTGCCGATCCAGTCGCGTGCGACTGCGAAAGGAACGACCTACTAGAAGCGGTCGTTCGTCTTCTTCTTCGGTGGAGACTTGAACGGCGCTTCGATCAGCGATTCGAATCGAGCATCGTCAGGCTGCTTTGGCTCGTTGAGACGGCGCAAGTAGTCCTTGAGCGCAGACCGACCGGCAACGACGTGGTCGCCCTTCATACCGACTGAGCGCGTGAGAGCGTCTTTGGCTTTTCCGACGCGCTCTTTGCGGGCTGCCTTCTCGGCGTCTGACCGAGTGACGGTCTTCTTGGTCTTGTTGGCTTCTTCAGTTGCCTTCCGGCGAGCTTCTGACTCTTGCAGTGGTGTGAGCTTGTTTGCGGCCACGACAGCTGATCTCCTGGAAATTGGGGGAGGGAGCGCAGGGACTCCCGTCCCTTCGCCTCTCTCGCAGGCATTGGGCCTGTCGGTTGAGTTCTGTACTCAACAAGCTGCGAAGCCTATCGTTTGCCGTCACACGACCAAGGCAATCGAGGGGCGGTACCGCCGACGGTCAGCTCCAGGGCCCTCGCCGAACGAAGCCCAGCCCGAGGAAGAGGCGTTCCGACGCCGTATTGCCGTCGGTGATTGTCGCCCCGACCTCGGTGATTCCTGCGGCCGACAGTGACTCGAGCAGCAATCGCACTGCGTCTCGGCCGAGACCGGTCCGTTTTCGTTCGGACGCAACGACGATGGGGTCGACATAGTGCACGCCGGAAGCGATCACGACAAAGGCCATGGCAATCACCGTGTCGCCCTCTGTCACGAGGAACGAGTACTCCTCGAGCATGCGACCCATGTATTGGTCGACAGCGGCGAGGGCGTCGTCGAAATCTTCCCCTTCGTCATCGATCGTGCCCTGATACGCGTCGAGCATCAGGGCGGCCAGCTCATCTCGGTCGGTATCGAGCACTGGGCGTATCGCCAGCTCGCTCGATGACGATCGAACCGTCACGGGTGACAGGCGGTACTCGCTGCGTGTTCGTGTCATAGCTGGAGGCGTCGGTGATCCACTCGCGCAGCTTAGAACGGGGGCTGGTCAAGCGCCCCGGACCGACGTCAACTCGAACGACGATCCACCGACTCAGACGGGTTGGGTCAGCTCGATGACATGACCGTCGGGATCCGAGTAGCGCGCCGAACGACCCCATGGCTGCGACGTCGGCGCATGCACCACATGGGCTCCTGCTTCCACGGCCTGGTGATGAGCGGCGTCGATGTCAGCCACCCGAAAAGCGACCTGCGCCCCGCTGCTGACCGAACCGTTCTTCGTTTCGTAGAGAGCGAAGTGCACGAATTCGCCCTCGGTCCAGGTTGTCGCTCCGTGTCGACCAGTCGTCCACGACTCCTCTCCCTCGTGGTCATCGATGTGGAGGTCGAGTCCGAAGGCGTCCCGGTAGAGCATCACCGATCGGTCGAGATCCTTCACCGTCAAGACCACGGTCACGAGCCGGTTCGATGCCATCACCTGACCTTAGATCTACGGCCGATTCGACGTATCGAGCGAAGCTCCAAGATCGAATCAGCCTTGGCGGCACAGCGCATCCGGTGCTAGCGAGTCGTCATGACCATCGAACTCCGCAATGCAGTCTCCCTGCCAGAACCGGCCGGGTTCAGCCACGTGTCGATCGCTCCCGCCGGTCGCGTCGTACACCTCGCAGGCCAGATCGGTAGTGACGGAAACGGCGACCTGGTCGACGGACTCGCGGCTCAGACGAGCCAGGCGCTCGACAACATGATCGCTGCGCTCGCCGCCGCCGATGCCGGTCCAGAGGACCTCGCGAAAGTCACGGTCTACATCGTCGACTGGACCGAGGGTCGTCAACCCGAATTGTTCGCCGGACTCGCCGGCGCGTCAACCCGACTCCCACTCGTTCCCATCACTCTGATCGGCGTGCAGTCGTTGTTCCTCGACGCTGCGGTGGTCGAGATCGAGGGCGTCGCCGTTCTTGCCGACTGAGCTACGAATGTGCGTGGGATGACCGATGCCGTAGGCTCGCCCGGATGGTCGAATACGGCGTGATCAGCCTCTGCGATCACCTCGCATCACCCGGAGGCGGCGCCCCGGAAACCCAGGGCCAACGGCTGCACAGCATCAGCGACCAGGCAGTGCGGGCCGAGCAGGCGGGGTTCAGCATTTTCGGCGTCGGCGAGCATCACTTCAGCAACTACATTCTCCCCGCACCCGAGCTCCTCCTCTCCCACGTCGCAGCTCGTACCTCAACGATTCGGCTCGGCACCTCGGTCACGTTGTTGGCCAAACGCGACCCGGTCCGGTACGCCGAGGCCTTCGCTGTCCTGGATCTTCTGTCGGGTGGTCGGGCCGAGGCGACGTTTGCCCGCGGTGTCTCCGAGCGAACCGCGCAAGTCTTCGGGATCGAGGACTTCGACCAGCTGCGACCGATCTTCGACGAGCATCTCCGCCTCGTCCTTCGCCTCCTGACCGAGGACGAGGTCACCTGGGAAGGAGAGTTCCGAAGTCCGATCGAGGGTCTTCGACTCGAACCTCGACCGATCCAGACGCCAAGCGACGCGTTCTGGATCGGTGGCGGCCTATCGGAGGTCTCGGCCGGTCTCGCCGCCGAACTCGGCCTGCCCTTCCACCTACCGAGTCTGTTCCGATGGCCTGTCGACTACACCGAGGTCACCGACTTCTACCGGACCGAGAGTGAACGGCACGGCCACCGAGCACGTGTTGGCTTCCCGAGCTACCTCCACGTTGCCCGGACGTCCCAGGAGGCCAAGGCGCGCTGGCGTCCGCACCTCGACCACTACGTCGATTTCGCCCTCGGGACTCGCAGCAGTTTCGGCCGCCCGACTGACTTCGATTCGCTGATCAGCGGTCCCGCGATCTGTGGCAGCCCGGCCGAGGTGATCGAACGGACCATGGAGATCAACGACCTGTTGGGACTCGACCGCCAGCTGTTCCTGATGGATGTCGGCGCCCTACCTGAGCGCGAGCTACACGAGGCCCTCGACCTGATGGGCTCCGAGGTCCTCCCCGCCCTCCGCAGCTGAACGCAAGGTCAGCTCTCCTCAAACCCGAGGCCGTGACCCCCGGAAATGCATGCCTCAAACCTCGGGTTTGCGCCCCACAGAATCGGGGGCAACAGCCTCGGGTTGGCCGTGGTCTCGCCCCGCCGACCGCCCCACGATCCTTTCGGCTCAGGACTCGGAGGCCCAGCGTTCCGACAGGGTCGCGTACACACCCTGGTCCCATGAGAACTCGACGGTGTTGCCATCGGGATCGCGCAGCATCGTGATGTAGCCGATGGGCGCCGGCATCACCGTTGGAGGCATGCCGAGACAGTCGGCGGCCTTCGCTCTCTCGGCGATGGCATCGATGTCGTCACGGGCCGGCATCTCGATGCCGAAATGCGCGAACGGAGCCAACGTTGCCATCGGCGCCGCACCGAACGGATCCTTGCCGGGGAAGAACTGTGCGACGACGAGGATGAACGGGTTGTTCGTCTCCCCCGGCATACCCAGCCAAGCTCCGTAGCCGGCGTCGTCCTCGCGCTTGTCGATCAGGCGCAGCGGCGTGAAGTCCTCGTACCACGCGATCGTGGCATCGATGTCACTGACCCGAAGTGCGATGTGCGTCCACCTGGGCTCCTTGGGATGCAGGGTGTAGGTCGGGACGTGCTCACTCACGGGGCGCTCCGGTGGACGGGATCGGCGGCGCAAGCACCGTCGGGCAGCTGGTCAGGAATGGTCAAGACGGTACCATCGGTCAGTTGGTCAGACCAGCGCCGCTGGACATGGGCGACAGGGCCGGGACTAGGGTTTGGCCCGATGGTCCGACCAATGGACCAAACGAGTGAATGCAGCCATGGACGACATCCCCACCTTCGAACCCATCTCCCGCGAGACGGTCAGCGGCCAGATCCGCTTCCAGCTTCTCCAGCGCATGACCACCGGCGAGCTCGCCCCTGGCAGCCAGATGCCGTCGGAACGAACGCTCTCTGAGCAGTTCGCCGTCGCCCGGACCTCGGTACGAGAGGCCATGCAGGGTTTGGTGTCCATGGGTGTGGTCGAGCGAAGAGGCAACCGTTCCTACGTGGCCGAGCACTTGCCGGACGTCCAAGTCGAGCAACACGAAGCACACACCTCGTTCGTCGCCGACCTCTTCGAGACACGACGAGTCCTCGAGGTGCCGATCTTCGAGATGGCAGCTTCCCGAGCCGATGATTCAGCTCGTGCCGCCGTTGCCGACCTCGCCCGCCGGTTCGACGAAGACCTCGAGCTCGACGAGTTCAGGCGGCTCGACCGAGCGTTCCACACCACGATCGCCGCAAGCTGCAACAACCCGCTCCTGATCGAGCTCTACGGCAAGGTGCTCGATCAGCTCTTCCGCTCACACGAGTTCGACTCGCTGCTCAGGGCAGAACAGAACAAGGACGAGGTGCGTCGCCTCGTCGCCGCATCTTCGAGTGCCCACCGCGCCATCGCCAAGGCCTTCGCAGCGGGCGACGCCGAGGCGTGCCGAGCCGAGAGCGTCAAACACCTCGACGATGTCGAACACTCGATGGTGACCGACCTCGCCTGAAGTGCTCTCGCCGCCGAAACAACGCTGAGCTAAGGTCCGTCACTGAGGTGGTCAGTTGGTCTGACCACGCCAGTGGGGAGGCTCATGACTCGGTTCGTGCATCAATCGGCCCTCGAGACCTGCTGGTACCCCGTCGCGGAATCCGCCGACATCGGCGACCGGGCGTATGCCGTTCGCCTGCTGGCGAAGGAATACGTGCTCTGGCGGGGAACCGACGCTGCTCTCGTCGCTGCGCCAGACAGATGCCCACACCGCGAAGCGCCGCTCTCGATCGGCGAGGTGAAGGACGGCGTGCTCTCCTGCGGCTACCACGGCTGGTCGTTCGGGGACGGCGGTACTTGTGTCGAGGTTCCGTCCTCCGGACCGGGGGCCGCTGTTCCACCGAGTGCCCACCTCCCTTGCGTCACGGTGGAGGAACGGTACGGCCTCGTCTGGATGTGCCCAGGCAAGCCGGCCCATGCTCTTCCCGCCATGAAATGGGACACCGATCACGAGTTCCGTCGCATCAACACCGGTATCGAACCGTGGGCCGTATCGGCGCCACGGATGGTCGACAACTTCATGGACTTCAGCCATTTCCCGTGGGTGCACACCGGCACCTTCGGCGGAGCTCAGGATCCCATCGTTCCCAAGCTCGATCTCGAACAGCTCGATCCCGATTTCTTCGGTTACGCCTACGAAGTCGACGCTTCGAATCCAGACGAGGCCACCGCAACGAGCGGCAGCACCGATGCCGTCGTCCATCGTCACATGTCGACCGGGTTCCATCTCCCCTTCATCGTGCGATCGACCATCCGGTACGCCGACGGCCTCGAACACATCCTGCTCCTGTGCTCCACACCGGTCGACGACACCAACTCCCTTTTCACCTTCGTGGTCTGGCGCAACGACGACTTCGACACCGACGCGGAGGAGATCATCGCCTTCGACCGAGCGATCGGCGCCGAGGACAAAGTCATGCTCGAACAGATTCCGGGCACGTTGCCCCTCGATCGTGTCGGTCTGGCCAATGTGCAGTCAGACAAACCATCGGTCGAATGGCGCCGGCGCCTCGTCGACCTGATCGCGAGCTCGCCCGTTTCGACACCTCCACCAACCGTCCCAACCTCGTCCACAGGGAGCGCACCATGAGCATTTCCGGCTTGAACCACGCCGTCTTGTACGTCAGAGACTCCCGGGTCCACCGCCAGTTCTACGAGGACGTCCTCGGCTTCGCCACGGTCTCCGAAGCGCCAGGGCAATACGCTTTCATGCGCGCCCCCAAATCCGAGAACCACCACGACATCGCGTTCTTCACGATCGGCTCTGAGGCCGGACCATCAGACGCCGGCCGGTCGACCGTGGGCATGTACCACCTCGCCTGGGAGGTCCCCACGCTGGCTGAACTCGTCGCCATGCGGGACAAGCTCCAGGCGGTCGGATCACTCGCCGGATCCTCCGACCACGGCGTCAACAAGAGCCTGTACTGCAAGGACCCAGACGGCCTCGAGTTCGAGGTGATGTGGCTCGTGCCCGCAGAGTTCTGGGGCGACGAAGAGAACCAGGCGATCATTCGGCCGCTCGACCTCGACGCCGATGTCCAGAAGTTCGCTGCCCTGATGGAGTCGAGCGCGTGAATCTCGCCAACAAGTACTGCTACTTCTTCGACGAGGACGAGTTCGTCGAGACCGATCGGCCGGGCTTCCGGCGCCGAGTCATCACCGGAGACCATCTGCAGCTGTGCTTCTGGCGCATCGACGGCGGATCCGAAGGATCGTTCCTCCACAAACACGACGACAACGAGCAGCTCGGAATCGTCGTGCGAGGCGCCCTCGACTTCCGCATCACCGACGACCAGGCCGACGAGAGTCGTGATGTCATCGGGACCCACCAGGTGTACCTGGCACCGAAGGGTGTGTGGCACGGCCAGAGCGTGTTCGTCGGTGACGACGAACTGAACGAGTGCTGGATCCTCGACGTGTTCTCGCCCCCGCGCGACGATCTGCGCAACACGACGGGGAAGGGCTGATGGCGGACTGGCGACTGGCCGTCGACATCGGTGGAACCTTCACCGATGTGGTCCTGCTCGATGGTGAGAGCGGCCGCGTGGTCGTCGACAAGACGCTGACCACACCGGGAGCGCCCCTCAACGGCGTGCGAACAGGAGTCACCCAGCTGTTGGCGAAGGCCGGGGTGACCCCGGCCGAGATCACGGCTCCCATCGTCCACGCCACCACCCTGATCACCAATGCCCTCATCGAGGGCAAGACCGGTCGTGCCGGGCTGGTCACGACCAAGGGTTTCGGCGACACGCTGCTCATTCGCGACGAGCATCGCTACGACATGTACGACCTCCAGATCGAGTTCCCCGCTCCCCCGATCCCGCGGGACCTGACCTTCGAGGTCGATGAGCGCGTGAGTGCCCAGGGGCAAGTGCTCACGCACCCCACCGCCGAGGCGCTCGATGCGCTGGCCGAGGAGCTTCGGTCTGCCGACGTCGAGTCGGTGGCGATCTGCCTGCTCAACTCCTACGTCAATGCGTCCAACGAAATCGCTGTGGCCGCGCATCTGCGCGAAGCACTCGATGTGCCGGTCTGCATCTCGGCCGAGGTCTCGCCCCAGATCCGTGAGTACCCGCGCATGGTCACCACGGCGTGTAACGCGGCGACGATGCCGGTCATCGGCCCCTATCTCGACGAACTCCAGACCTGGCTGACAGCCGAGGGATTCGGCGGCTCGGTGCTGATGATGCTCTCCAACGGCGGTGTGGTGTCGGCTGACGACGCCGCCCGCGGTCCGATCCGCCTCGTCGAGTCCGGCCCTGCGGCTGGCGCCCTGGCCGGGAGCTGGTTCGCCCGTCGTCTCGGTGTCGACCGCCTCCTGTGTTTCGACATGGGTGGCACGACCGCAAAGGCCTGCCTGATCGAGCACGGCCAGCCAGAGCTCACCAACACGTTCGAGGTCGCGCGGGCCTACCGCTTCAAGAAAGGTTCAGGGTTCCCGGTGTCGGTGCCATCGGTCGACCTCGTCGAGATCGGAGCCGGCGGCGGCAGCCTCGCCCGCATCGACCAGTTCGGTCTGCTGAAGGTGGGTCCCGAATCAGCCGGGGCCGATCCCGGACCCGCCAGCTACGGCCAGGGCGGCAGCGTCCCCGCGGTGACCGACGCCGATGTGTTGCTCGGCCTGCTCGACCCCGCTGGTTTCCTCGGCGGCGACATGCCCCTCGACGCATCGCTGGCCGAGGCTGCAGCGAAGGTCGTGGCCGACGGCCTCGGGCTCGATGTGATCGACACCGCCGCCGGCATTCACGAGGTCGTCAACCAGAACATGGCCGCTGCAGCCAGCATGCACGGCGTCGAGATGGGCATCGATCTTCGGGGCGTCCCACTGATCGCCTTCGGGGGTGCGGGGCCAGTACACGCGTGCGGCGTCGCCGAGCTGCTCGACGCCGACACCGTGGTGTTCCCGGTGAACGCCAGCGTGCTCTCAGCGTTCGGCACACTCGTGTCGCCGGTTCGAATCGACCTGGCCCGCTCGCTCCCCCGCATGATCGTTTCAATCGACGGCGGGGAACGCGATGCTCTCCTCGACGAGTTGCGAGCCGAAGGTCGACGTGTCCTGATTGCTGCCGGCGTGCCGAGCGATTCGGTGGTGTTCCGCTACGGCGTCGACGCCCGCTACGCCGGCCAGGGCAACGAGATCACGATCTGGGTCGGCGAGGGTGAGGACTGGCCGGCAACGGCTACCGACGTCGTCGCGTCGTTCGAGTCCGAGTACCGCCGGATCTACGGCATGACCATTCCCGACGTGGCGGTCGAGGCCATCACATGGCGCTTGTCGGCATCGGCCACCACCTCCATCGTCGAGCCGGATCTCACACTCGCTCCCGCCGATGGGCCACCCGCACCGAAGGGCACGCGACCGATGGTCTTCGATCGAGGCATCGCCGCCGTGGAATCTCCGGTCTACGCCCGATCCGACCTGGGCGCGGGTGCCACTTTCGACGGCCCCGCGGTCGTCGAGGAGCGAGAGACCACATCGGTCATCCGGCCCGGCTGGCGGGTCGATGTCGCCGCCGACGGCAGCTTGATCGCCACCCGAACCAGAGCCGCAACCACCGAGGTGTCCCCATGACCACGATCGATGCGCAACGAGCAGGCTTCGACCCGATCGAGCTGGAGATCCTCTGGCAGTCGCTGATCTCGACGGTCAACGAACAAGCACGGGCGCTGCAACGCTCGGCATTCTCCCCGATCGTGCGCGAGGCGGGCGACCTGGCCAATGCCGTGTTCGATCGGCGAGGCCGCATGGTCGCCCAAGCCGTCACCGGCACCCCCGGCCACATCAACTCACTCGCAATCGGTGCATCGAAGATGCTTGACGAGTACCCGATCGACACGCTCGAACCCGGCGACATCCTCATCACCAACGATCCATACAAGACCGCCGGCCAGCTACTCGACGTCACCGTTCTGGTCCCGGCGTGGCGCAACGGCCAGATCATCGCCTTGTTCGGCTCGACCATTCACCACACCGATGTCGGCGGCTACGGCATCGGAGCCGGCGGACGCGACGTGTTCGAAGAGGGCCTGTGGATTCCCATCTGCAAGCTGATGAAGAACGGCGAACGCAACGACGATGTGTGGAAGTTCATCCTGTCGAACGTCCGCCAGCCAGACCACATGGCCGGCGATCTCCACGCACAGATGGCGTCCGGCGAGATCGGGGCCCAGCGGCTCAACACGTTGTGCGAAGCCCACGGTCTCGACGACATCGAGGCACTCGCCGACGAGATCATCACCCGCTCCGAGGCGGCGACCCGCAAGAGCATCAGCGAGCTGCCGAGCGGTACCTACAAAGCCAGCGCCGTCCTCGACCTCGCCGACGGATCGAAGATCGACATCGTGTGTGCGCTCATCGTCGACGCCTCTGCCGGCGAGATCACCGTCGACTACGAGGGCACGTCGGAGGCCTCGCCGTGGGGAATCAACGTGGTCATGAACTACACCCACGCCTACACCACGTTCACGGTGAGGTCAGTCCTCAACCCCGACATCCCGAACAACCACGGCAGCCTCGCTCCGATTCTGGTCAAGGCGCCAGAAGGATCGATCGTCAACGCCGTCTCGCCCCAGCCAGGCACTGCCCGCCACGTCGTCGGCATGTTCCTGCCGAACGCGCTGCTGAAGGCTCTGGCTCAGGTGCGACCCGAAGCGGCAATGGCCGAGGGGGCCGGCGCCGTGTGGACGATGCAGGTCAACGGGAATCACCCGGACGGCTCACCGTTCATCACGGCCATGTTCACGTACGCCGGAGGTGTGGGTGCCAGAGCGGGAAAGCCAGGCCTCAGCGCCTGCTCCTATCCGACCGGTGTCTCGGCCGTGCCGATCGAGGTGGTCGAGGCATCCGCTCCGATCCGATTCCGCGAGAAGTCGCTCCGGCCCGGTTCGGGTGGCGCCGGAACGCAGATCGGTGGCTTGGGCCAGGCAATCGAGTTCACCGTCGACACCGAGCGTCCCTGGCAGCTCAACGCCGTGACCAGTCGGCTGGCCGATCCGCCCCTCGGCATCTTCGGAGGCGAGGCGGGCGAGGCGGGCAGCTTCAAGGTCAACGGTGAGCCCGTTCAGACGCAGGCCCGCATCACCCTCTCGGGCGACGACGTGATCCGCCTCGAGCTTCCCGGCGGCGGCGGGTACGGGGCCCCGCAGTAGCCATGGCTCCGCCGTCCACCCGTCGCTCGTCATCGACGACCTTCGACCCGCCGCTCACGTTCGCCGGCGTATGGGCCGAATCCGTCGCGGCGCACGCGAGCCTGAGTTTCCTGGTCTTCGAGGGACCGACTGGGCGCGTCGCTGAATGGACGTATGGCGACTTCGACCGGGAGGTCGCAAGCGTCGGATCACACCTGCGCGAGATTGGGGTCGTTGCCGGCAGCACGGTTCATCTGGCGCTCACCAACTGCCCGACCTTCCTGGCCGTGTGGCTCGCAGCCAACCGTCTCGGTGCGACCATCGTCCCCAGTGATCCAATGGGCACCACAGAAGAACTCCAGGATCACATGGAGCGAACGAATCCAATCGTCGGATTCTGCTCCACGTCCCGCTCCGACGTCTACCGAGCGGCAGCCCAGGACGATCTGACGATCATCGAGGTCGATGAATCCGCCGTCAGCGTTGCATCGTTCCACCCGGACGGAGGCCGCGACCCCGAGTTCGCCGACTGGGCCGCACCCAATGCCACCGCTCGTGCAGCGATCATGTTCACCAGCGGCACCACGGGTCGCCCCAAGGGCGTCGAGATCACCCAGGCCAACTATGCCTTCGCCGGCAAGACCATGGCGGAAGCCGCCGAGTTGACCCACACCGATCGCCAGCTCGTCGTCCTCCCGCTGTTCCACGCCAACGCCCAGTACTACTCGTTCGCCTCGGCGATCTGGGCGGGCGCATCGGTGGCGCTGATGCACACGTTCTCCGCCAGCGGCTTTCTTTCCCAAGCGGCGCGCCACGAGGCCACCTGCGCCAGTCTCTTCGCCGCCCCCATGCGAATGATCCTCGCCCGCGGCGGCCCGGTCAACGGCCTTCGCCTTCGCCACTGCTGGTTCGCCCAGAACCTGGCCGACGACCAGTATGAGACGATCAGCACCTGGTTCGGAGTCCGCCCCCGCCAGCTGTACGGCATGACCGAGACCATTCCCGCTGTGCTCACCGATCGAGCCACCGACACGCGGCCAGACTCGATGGGCTTTCCGACACCGGGGTGCTCGGTCGACCTCCAGGACACCGCCGGCCGATCGGTGGGGCCGGGTGAGGTTGGCGAGATCGTCGTCGGCGGCGAACCGGGAATCACGCTCTTTGCCGGCTACCTCGACGATCCCGAGACAACAGCAGCAAGTTTCTGCGATTCGTGGTTCCGCACCGGCGACCGCGCCCGCCGCGACGCCGAAGGACGATTCTTCTTCGATGGGCGGCGATCAGACGTGCTCAAGGTCGCAGGCGAGAACGTCTCCACCGTCGAGGTCGCAGGCGTCCTCACTGCGCACCCCGGGGTGCTCGAGGCTGCTGTCGTCGGAGTGCCTGACCCGATCCGCGACGAAGTGCCCGTTGCGTTCGTGGTGGCAGCCGATGGGGCGAACCCTCCGACCGCAGACGAACTGCTGGACTGGTGCCGCACCCGATTGACGAAGGCAAAACAACCGCGTGACATCACCTTCCTCGACGAGCTCCCACGAACCAGTGTTGGCAAGATCCGAAGCTTCGTACTTCGAGACAACTCCTCCCCCAAGCCACGCGCTCCCGAGACGCAGCGCAACCGACCGAACGACGAGGTTCCCGCATCGTGACCGACACCCTCGACCCCACCGACACACCCGTGGCGATCCACCCGTCATCGATGCTCACCCCGGGGCTGCTCGACAGCCTCAGTGACTCCATCGACGATGTCGCCACCGCAGCCACCATGCCACCCGAGCTCTACACCTCGGGTGAATTCCTCGACTTCGAGATCGAGTCGTTGTTCATGAAGGAGTGGCTCTGCGTCGGCCGGGCCGAACGAATCCCCGAGGTGGGCGACTGGTTCACCGTCGACATGGTCGGCGAGCCACTGATCATCACCCGGGACAAGGAGGGCGCCGTCCGTGCCATGTCTGCGGTGTGTCAACACCGCGCCATGCAGGTTTGTGAGGGCACGGGTAACAGCTCCACGTTCAAGTGTCCATACCACCACTGGACGTACGGACTGGACGGTCGACTCCTCGGCGCACCGGCCATGGAGCGCACCGAGGGTTTCGAGAAGGCCGACTACGGGCTGCCCAACATCGCCGTCGAGGAGTGGATGGGATTCATCTTCGTCAATTTCGACGACGACCCGGCTCCCCTGGCACCGACACTCGAGCGCTATGCATCGTTCGTTCACAACTACGACCTCGAAAAGGCGATCTGTCCTGGCACGTTCACGCTCGAGAATCTGCCGTGGAACTGGAAGGTCATGTTCGAGAACTTCAACGACGGCTACCACGCCAACCGCTTGCACCAGTACGTCCAGGACTTCTGTCCATCGTCGATGACCGACTTTCCGGTGCCGTGGTCGGACGACTCGAACGTCATCTTCCGCACTGCGGGCTACACCCACAAGGACGGCGGCTTCAACGCCACCCACCGGGCGATCATGGAGATCTTCCCCAACCTCACCGACGAGGAACGCAACCGCTCGACGTTTGCATTGATGCCGCCCACTCTGTGTTTCGGCACCGCGCCCGATCAGTGCTTCTTCTTCCTCGTCCGCCCGACCGGACCCGAGACCATCGACGTCGAGATCGGCTACATCTTCCATCCGTCATCGCTCGAGGACCCGTTGTTCGAGCAGAAGATGGCGCTGTCAGATGCCGGCGTGCAAGTGTTCGTCGAGCAGGATCAGGACGCAACCACGAAGGTCCAACGCGGTCTACGGTCCCGTTTCGCACCTCGGGGTCGCTACTCGTGGCAGGAGGAGAGCCACATCCAGTTCAACCGGTGGCTCGTGCAGCGTTACCGCAATGCCTGGCCCACTGCGGCCTCATGAGTTTCAACACGCAATGTCACAACAGCAAGTCACAACAGGGGAGATAGCCCATGTCCAGAAATGTCCAGAAGCTGATGGCGTTGTTGTTCGCCTTGATGATGGTCGCCGCCGCCTGCGGTAGCGGCAGCGATGGCGCCTCGGAGAGTTCCGACACCACCGAAGCAAGCACCGACACCACCGAAGCAAGCACCGACACGACCGAAGCAACAGACGACACGACCGACACGACCGAGGCGATGGCCGATGCGTCAGTGCTCGACACCAACGGCGATGGCATGGTGGTATTCGGCATCGCCACACCCGGCCCTCGGGATGATGGAGCCTTCTATCAATCGCTGGTCGAGGGAGTCGAGGACTTCTCAGCTGCGAACGGATTCGAACCGCCGATCATCGTCGACAACATTCCCATCGCTGAGGCCGAGACCGAGTTGCGGAACCTCGCAAGGCAGAACGTCGACGTGATCGCCGTCGGTGCTGGCGAGTTGTCCGATCCTCTCGAAGCCCTCAGCGCCGAGTTCGCAGACATCTTCTGGTACTGCAACTGCGGTGCAGGAGCTCAGCCAACTGAAGGCCTCGCTCAAGCCACCGACGATTCAGGCCAGATCAGCTACACCGCCGGCGTTGCAACGGCTGCACTGATGCAAGAGGGCGGCGCCACCAAGGCGTTCTTCCTCGGGTGCTGTGACCTCGACTTCGAACAAGAGGCTTTCAATGCGTGGGCGCTTGGTATCACCGATGTCGATGCGTCGTTTACTGCGACTTACATCCCCACCGGCGACTTCAACGATGTCGCCGGTGCGACTGAAGCGTTCAACCAGGCCCTCGAGTCGGGGATGGGTGCGGTCTATCCATTCCTGGGCGGTGCCCATGAGGCCGTTGTCGGTCTGGCCAACGAAAACAACGTGATCACGATGTCAGCAGGTGCATCCGACGTGTGTGAACGAACTGATCTCAGCTACCAGATAGCCGTGCAGTTCTCTGCAGCTGACTACCTCGAGACCATATTCAATCGCATCCTCACCGGCGACTTCGGTGAAGGTGACGTGTTGCTGTTCACACCAGCCGAGTTCGACTTCGTCGGAGCGAAGTTGTGCGGTGGTTCAGCAGAAGCCCAAGCTCAACTCGATGCTGCGCGGGAGCGCCTCGTCAACGGCGAGATGGCTGATGCGCTCTACCAGATCGCGGCAACCGCCTACGGCTTCTAGATGACCAACCCCTCCGACAAGGGCACGGCCGGGAGCGCTTTGTCTCTCCCGGCCGTGCCGGCGGTTCATCTGCGGAACATCACGAAGACCTTCGGTGATGTCCGCGCCTGCGATGACATCACCCTCGAGGTGGAACGTGGCCAGATCCACGGCCTGCTCGGCGAGAATGGAGCGGGAAAATCCACGCTGATGAAAATACTCATCGGGCTTACTCTCCCCGATAGCGGGTCCATTGAGATCGATGGGAACCGGGTGGTGATCGACAGCCCGCAGGCGGCATCGCAGCACGGGATCGGAATGGTCCACCAACACTTCAGCCTCGTCGAACCCCTACGTGTCTGGGAAAACGTCGTGCTCGGGAGTAACGAGCGTCTGAACGCTCGCGGTGGACGATCCCTCGTCCGAGAGATCGGCGAACGGTATGGCATCAGGGTCGACCCTGATGCACGCGTAGCTGACCTTTCCGCTGGGTTACGGCAACGCGTCGAGATCATCAAGTGCCTCCGCCGAGACCCAGACATCGTGATCTTCGACGAGCCGACGTCGGTTCTGACTCCCCAGGAGTCGGAGCAGCTGTTCGAGGTTCTACGTGCTGCGGTTCTGGGGGAGAACAAGGCTGTTGTGCTCGTGAGCCACAAGCTCGACGAGATCCTTTCGGCTACCGACCGCGTGACCATTCTCCGAAAAGGTGCCGTTGCGGACGCGATGGAGACAGCCTCGGCCGACGCTCGATCCCTTGCGCAGGCAATGGTCGGACGGCCCGTCTCTCTACGTGAGGAGGCGGGTGCCCTCGGACTTGCCACAGAGGCGAACGCATCCGAGCCAAGCCGGCGACCCGGCGAGGCCGCATTGGTTTTGAAGGGCCTGTCCACTCGGCGCCGAGACGGGTCGGTCGGTCTCGATGGCTTGGACCTCGATGTCCACGCTGGCGAGATCGTGGGAGTGGCAGGCGTTGAGGGAAACGGTCAGACCGATCTCGGAGACGTGCTCGCAAGCCTCTTGACGGTGTCCGGCGGCACAGTAGACGTCCTCGGCGCACGTGTGGGTACTGGCGTGGCTGGCGGGATGCGAGCCGCCGGCGTGGCTCTGATTCCCGAAGATCGACACGATGCTGGTTGTGTCCTCGACATGAGCGTGGCCGAGAACCTTCATCTGGGTTCGCTCTGTGACGGACGTGCATTCCAACGCTATGACACCGAATCTTTACGTCAGCGCTCTGAAGAACTGATCGCCGAATACGGCATTCAAACCTCAGGCCCCGAGGCTCCGTTCAGATCGCTGTCGGGCGGGAATCAGCAGCGCGTCGTTGTAGCGAGAGAGCTGTCCTCGAACCCCCGCGTCCTTGTCGCTTCGCAGCCGACCCGTGGGCTCGACGTTGGCGCCATCGAGTTCATGTCCGAACGGCTTCGCACTGCAGCTGATGACGGCGCAGCCGTACTCCTGATTTCGAGTGAGCTCGAAGAACTGCTTCATCTCGCAGATCACATCGTCGTCATGTACCGAGGGTCAATTGTTGGATCGATGCCCCGAGCCGACGCCAGCCTTGAACGAATCGGACTTTTGATGGGTGGAACACGAGCGTGACTACGGCCGAAGCTCCGACATCTGGCGAACGTCAGCGTTCCATGGGCGGCAGAGCCCAATCTGCAACTGGTTCGCTCACGCTCTGGTACATCTCATCGGTTGGTGGGGCACTGTTCCTCTCCGCTTTGCTGGTGGCAGCGACCGGCGGCTCACCGACTGCGGTTCTCTCGGCGTTGCTCGACGGAAGTCTCCGGTCTCCTGGTGCCTGGGGGGTCACACTCACCACCATGGCGCCGTTGTTGATCGTGGCCACGGGAACGCTCATCGCCACCCGGGCCGGATTGGTGAACATTGGGCAGGAAGGCCAAGTGCTGCTTGGCATCGTGTTCGCTGCCTATTTCTCCACACGGCTACCCGGACCGGGCCCCGTCGTGCTCGTCCTCTCCTTCGTTGCCGCAGCATTCGGCGGCGGATTGTGGGCGGGAATCGCAGCCTGGCTCCGGGTACGCCGAGCAGTGCCCGAGGTCTTGAGCACACTGCTGTTGGTCTTCATCGCGTTCCCGCTCGTGCTCCTCGGCCTCCGGCACCGCTCGCTGCTGCTTGATCGAGACAACACACGCATCAACCACGTGAACTCTGGCGATCAGATACCCGGAGACACACTGCTCCCGGACCTTCACCTGTTCAACAACGACATCGACTCAGGACTCTTCCTTGGCGTGATACTGGCGCTGGGACTGGGTTGGCTCCTCAATCGCACACTCCTGGGATTTCGGATCCAGTTGTTGGGCTTGAACCAGCGAACGGCCCAACGGTTCGGCGTGCCGAGCAACTCCTACCTTGCTGGATCCCTCATCGCATCAGGGGCGTTCGCTGGCGTCGCTGGCGCAGTGCTGCTGCACGGGGGTGCATCCGGCGACCGAGTCACCGGTGGGATGAGCAACAACTTCGGGTGGGACGGCCTCCTGGTTGCTCTGCTCGCGCAGGACAAGATCAGCCGCGTCGTACCGATGGCGTTCGTCTTCGCCATGCTCCGAACCGGATCGAGCTTCCTCGCGTCAACCGGCGTCGACCGGAAGATGACCGATGTCGTGCAAGCATTGTTGGTCCTGGCGCTACTCCTGCCGACTGCGTTCGCCGCGATCCAAGCTCGACGCCCACTCTCGACCCCGCTCGAAACGAGCGAACAATGAGCGGCTTCTTGTCGGCCATGGCAGACGTGTTCGGCGGCGAGGCGATCTACAACTCGGCGTTTCAATTGTCGGTCCTGTTCGTGTTCGCCGCCGCGGGTGAGTTCGTCGCCGAACGGGCGGGGACACTCAACATCTCCATTGAGGGCATGCTTCTCGCCGGTGCGTTCGGCGCGAGCGTGGGCTTCCACCTGACGTCCGGAATGATATTCGCGGTGTTGTTCGGCGTGTTGTGCGGCGGGGCAGTCGCCGTCGTGCAAGGGCAAATGAGCCACCGGCTCACTGCCAACCAGTTCGTCGTCGGTCTCGCCTTGAACGTCCTGGTTCTTGGCCTCACCGCCTTCCTCGACTCAGCCCTCGACCTCGGCCAGGTACGAGCAGCCACGTGGCGGATCCCGGTACTTGCCGACACCCCGTTTGTCGGCGAAGCCCTCTTCGGCCGCCCATGGCCGGCCTACCTCGTATACGCCTTTGTTCCAGCGGTCTATTGGCTGGCCTTCCGAACTCGATGGGGTCTCGAGGTCAGAGCCTCGGGTGACAATCCGCAAGCCGCCGACGTTTCCGGCATCGATGTCAACGCTCGCCGTAGGCAAGCCATCCTCCTCGCCGGGTTGACAAGCGGCTTCGGTGGAGCATTCATCGTCGTCGGTCAGGTGGGTCAGTTTCAGCCGAGCATCATCAACGGCCGGGGGTTCATTGCCCTCGCCGCCGTGATCTTTGGCGGCTGGACGCTCCGCGGAACAGTGATCGGTTGCATCGTGTTCGGCGTCGTCGAGGCGGCGACCATCGCCATATCGGTCAAGGGCTACTCGGTCGACCCATTCATTCTCGACTCGGCGCCCTATGTCGTTGCACTCGCCGTGGTTCTCTTCTTTGCGGCTCGTGTTCGGCCGCCGAAGGCGCTCGCCCAACCATTCGTGCGAGGGCTGACATGAGAGGATGTTGTGACCATCAGTCCAATCGAGGAGACATCCACCAATGACCACGAGCTCGCCCCTCGATCACTGTTGGCACGCAGTATCGACCACTGGCGCGATTCAAAACCAGCCGCTCGCGGTGGAACTCCTCGGCACTCGATACGTCATCTGGCGTGGCCTGGACGGGCTGCTGACTGCTGCTGCAGACCAGTGCCCCCACCGTCAAGCTCGGCTGTCACTCGGAACACTCAACGATGGCTGCCTTCAATGCCCGTATCACGGCTGGACGTTTGGGAGCGACGGGCGTTGCGTCGAAATTCCATCGTCTGGTAAAGACGCTGCGATTCCTCGAACGGCGCACTTGGCGTCCGTGCAGGTATCGGAACGCTACGGCCTCATCTGGTTGAGCCCGGCAGACCCGAAGTATGCAATCCCACATCTTGACGTCGACGACGACGGCACCTTCACTCGCTTGAACGCGGCAATGCAGACCTGGGACTGTTCGGTGACTCGCATGATCGACAACATGCTCGACGTGGCCCACTTTCCGTACACACACGCGGGAACGTTCGGACGCGAACAAGAAAAGGTGGTCCCGAACTTCACCATCACGCAGCTCGATGAAACGTTCACCGGCTACGAGTACAGCGTCGTCATCAACAACGAGGGAGAGGCCAAGACGATGTCTGGAGGTGGAGAGGACGTGATCGGCCTCGACATGTCAACGGGTTTCGCTCTGCCCTACTCGGTGCGAAGCACAATGTCGTACGAGACCGGCATCGAGCAGACCCTGTTCATGACCGCAGCGCCCATCAGCGCCGAACGCAGCTATTTCACCTTCGTGCTCTGGCGCAACGACGACGTCTCCGAGACCGGCCAAGCCATCGTGGACTTCGAAGAGGAAGTCGCCAGAGAAGATCAGACGATGCTCGAAAACCTGTCTGGCGAGCTCTCGCTCGAACGCGGCGCCCTGGTCGATGTGCAGTCCGACAAGGCATCCCTCGAGTGGCGTCGTCAGTACCGCGAGTTCCTGGCGAGACCGAACGAGGGCTGACTCACTCAGGCGTGGTGTGAACCAGACCTTGAGTCGACTACTTGCTCGCGGCCTCGTAGCGCTCGACGAGCCAGGTGTTGAATTGGGCGAGGACACGTTCTTGCCACGAGTAGCGCCCACGCGGCGCGAACTGCGACTGCATTCCCAGCTGCGTTGCCACGTTCGTCGGCATATCTTGCCGGTTGAAATTCGACACGCCCGTAATGGCCTCCCCAAGAGTCTCGCCGAAGTCGGACAGCTCGATCGTCGACTCCGGAAAGAGATACGCCATGCTCAACGCGTGGGTCGTCGGGCCGGTGGGATCGACGTAGAACCAGAACGCCGAGTCTGATTGGAAGCCCATCAACAACGACGGGGCCACGAGCGCAAAGATGACGCGATCCCGCTCCGCAGCCGTGATCCCAGGCAACGCGGGGAAGAGTGCCTTGAAGGTTGGGTTGAACCCGCCATCGGGATGAACGGTGCCCGTCGTACCGAACATCGCCACGTCGCCTGGGCTGAAGTCCTCGTACCACGCGTTGGACGATGGAGCGAAGTCATGAATTCCGTGGTGCAACCGGCTGTTGTGATACATCTCCATGAAGTTCTCGATCATGATCTTCCAGTTGAACGGCACGTCTGGGATTGTGACCGGATCGACGGTGACCAATGATGCGACGTCGTAGTTCGTGAGCAGCGCGTCAAGCTTGGCGAGGCGTGGACCGAGGCGGTCTGCCTCCCCATCGAAATTGGCAAAGATGAAGCCCTGCCAGAGTTCCACGACAAGTCCAGGCAGCTGAACGTCCTCTACCGCAAAGCCGGTGGTCCTGCTCATCTCGGGCGCGCCAACGAGCTGACCTTCGAGGTCGTACACCCAATAGTGATATGGGCATCGAAACGTCCTTCCAGAGCCCGACTGGAGATCGGGAGCGTCGAGCATGTCGTCGTCAGTCCGATCCACCGACGCCGTGATACACATCGCTCTGTGTTGGCAAACGGCCGACATGACCCGAATTCCTCCGTCGCCGGCGCGAACAACAATCAACGGCTCACCTGCCCGAGTGACAGCCAGATAGTCGCCTGTGTTGGGGATCTGCTCCTGACGACCAACGCACAACCACTCTGATCCGAACACGGCGTCCATCTCGAATCGGTGGAAATCGGCATCTGCATAGACCTGCGGCGGGAGACCAACCGCCGTCTCGAACGTGCCACTCGACTTGCGCAGGCTTTCCATCGTGAACCCAAGCGGTAAGACCATCAGACCAAACTACTGTGATGGCCACATCTCGTTCAAACAACGGAAGTCCCGCAGCCATGAGACTCTGGCCCGAAGAGTTTGACCAACACCGACCCGAAGCCCGTCGTGCCGCCGAGGTGGCGTACAGCAAGCTCGCCGGCGACCCTGATTCACACCCAGGAGATCCGCTCGACGACCTCATGGCAGCGCGTTCTGGCGCACCAGAACTCTTTCCATTCCGAGCGGACATTGCAGCCAGCCGCACAATCGAGGGAGTTCCCTGTCGGGTCATCGCAGCACCTGAAACTCCCACCGGCGTGTACCTCCACTTCCACGGGGGCGGAATGTGCCTGGCGAGCGCCGAGCTCAACGACGACGAAAACCTCGCCCTCGCCGATGAGCTAGGACTCACCGTCGTTTCGGTCGACTATCGACTCGCGCCAGAGCATCCATATCCAGCTGCCATCGACGACAGCACAACGGTCGCACGCTGGCTGCTCGAAAACAGCGATCGAGAATTCGGGACCTCAACCTGCCTCATCGGGGGCGAATCATCGGGTGCATACCTCGCCTCGATGGCCCTTCTATCGCTTCGGGAAAGCTCAACCCCGACCTCGTTCGTCGCGGCCAACTTCGTATTCGGCGTCTTCGACTGGGGTCGTTCTCCTAGCCAAAGAGGGTATCGACCGGCCAGCGGACCCGATTGGCTGAGCCCCGACGCAATGGCCCAGTTCGCTGACTTCTACTTACCCGACTTGACCGATGACCAACGTCGTGATGACACAATCTCGCCCGCGTTTGCGGAACTGAGCGGTATGCCGCCAGCGCTGTTCACCGTGGGAACACTCGATCACATGTTCGACGACTCTGTCCTGATGTCCTCACGATGGGCAGTGGCAGGAAACGAGACCGAGCTTGCTGTCTATCCCGACTGTGGCCACGGCTTTCACTGGTTTACCGACACCGCAATGTCACGACTCGCCGTAGCGAACATCCGCCGGTTTCTCGGGGAACACGCTGACTCGACGACCAAGCAGCAACAAACCCGCTGACCACACATGTCTCGCCGATTCCGAGGACGTGATAAGACCATCAAGCCAAAAACTAGTGACGTGGCGAACGCCGCTTCAAGGGGGATCCATGACCTACCCAAACGTGCTCGTATTTGTCGACTTCCCGTCTGACGACGTCCACGCTGCTCGAGACTTCTACGCCGAGGTGTTCAACTGGGAGGTCGAGGACCGCATCGCCGACACTTTTGCTCGCATCGTGCCCGGTCAAAACATGAAGCTCGAGGACGGTAGCCAGAGCACCATCGGCAACCTGCACATGGGCATTTCCAAGGCTGCAGACTCGAGACCCCGGCCAGCACATGCACCAGACGCTCCGACCAACCTGAATCCCGGCGGACGAGCCATCCGAGCGTGGATCCTGGTGAGCGATGACGACTCGTTCGAGCGCATTCTCGAGGCCGCCATTCGCCTCGGCGGCACCGAACTTTGGCGTGATCACTTCTGGACGGAGTTCGGCGGAGCCAACGCCTCCTTCGTCGATCCATGGGGCAATCAGATCATGCTCTGGTCGCACCTCGAAGGCGCCGAGACCGATGACGAGACCCACGAGGTCGTCGGCGAATTCAACGTCCCCAAAGGCTGGACCGTCGAGTAGCAAGGCCTGCGGCAGACCAGTCGCTGCCCTGACCCGACTATTCCTCCGGGCGTGAAATGGCCCTATCAACCGACGGAAGGCAACTGATGAAAGCGACGCTCTACCAAGAGGCCGGCGGCCCTGAAGTGCTGCAGTACAGCGACGTACCAGATCCCGAGCCCGGCCCCGGTGACGTCATCGTCGACGTCGGAGCCGCTGCACTCAACCGGCTCGATGTGGTCCAACGGAACGGTTGGTTCCAGATGCCGGGCTTCAGCTATCCCCACATCGCCGGGATGGACATCGCAGGCACCGTGAGCTCGATCGGCGATGCGGTGACCAGAGTGGCCGTCGGGGATCGTGTGGTCGTCGACCCGTCACTCGCCGGCGTGGCAGACAACTCGAAACTGACCGGGATGGGAGACCTCTTCGGCGATCTCGGCATCATCGGCGGCACCGTCGCCGGCGGTTATGCCGAGAAGTGCCTGGTGCCGGCCTCCCACGTCTACGTGCTGCCGGCCGACATGCCCATCGAACACGCAGCAACGTTCCCAACCTGTTATCTCACAGCGGCGCACGCCCTGTTCAAGGTCGGAGGCCTCGAACGAGGCGAGACGCTCATGATCCACGCTGCCGGTTCGGGGGTGTCGACCGCAGCCATCCAACTGGCGAAGAACGTCGGCGCCACCGTTCTGGCCACGGCCGGATCCCAGGAGAAATGCGAGCGGGCGCTGGCGCTCGGCGCCGACCACACGGCCAACAACCGAACAGACGACGTGGCCGGTTTTGCCAGAGAGGTCACGCATGGCAAGGGCGTCGACATGGTGTTCGATCACGTCGGTACCGCCTTGTTCGGGCCCTCGTTGTTCGGGCTCGGAGTGCACGGCCGGCTCGTGTGTTGCGGCAACTCGTCCGGCGACGAAGCGACCATTCCGTCCCTCGGCTACCTCTTCCACTCGGGGATCAAGATCATGGGATCGGACCCATATCGGCCGGAGGAGTTCGGTCCGGTTTGGGACACGTTCTGCCGCGGTGACTTCGAGGTCGTCATCGACTCCGAGTTCGCGCTCACCGATGCAGCCGAAGCGCAGAACAAGATGCTCAGCAACGACTTCTTCGGCAAGATCCTTCTCCGGCCCTGATGCCCGCGGAGCCGAGGGACGCCCCCTATCCCGAGTTGAAGAAGACCCACACGATGGCCCACACGGGCCGCCCCTGGACCGACTACAAGCCACCGGCTGCTGCACCGGTCTGGGCTGCCATCGAGGGGCTCGGTCGCTACTACATCCTGCTCGCTGCGCTCGACCTCGATCTTTTCGACGTCCTCCAGCGGACGGGGCCGGTCACCGTCGAGACCCTCAGCGAGACGATGGAGCTGCCCGTCGATCACCTCCGATCGCTGCTCGACGGCGTCGTTGCGCTGGAGCTGCTCGATCAGTTCACCGACATCTACGACTTGAACGATGCGGCAAAGCGGTATCTCGTTTCGGACGGCCCGGCGTCGATGGCCGACCTCATTCCGGTCGCACCCGGGCCCCACGAGAACTGGACGCACCTCGCCGACACGATCCGGAACGGCCGGCCGGCCACACCGATCGAAGACGATGCTGCGGCGTTCTACGTTCCGCTGGTCGAAGGCACGTTCACCACGATGTATCGGTGCGCATCGCGGGCCGATCTCAAGATCCGTTACTCGGCCCTTCGCTCACCCCGAATTCTCGATCTCGGCGCCGGCGGGGCCCCGTGGGCCATCGCCATGCTCGAGGCATGCGCCGATGGCAGCGCCGTCATCAACGACCTTCCCGGTGTCCTTGACGTCGCTCGGCGAAAGACCGCCGACCACGATGTGGCCGATCGCTGCGAATTCCGTGAGGGCGACTTTCACTCCGTCGACATCGAACCGGAGCACTACGACATCGTGGTGCTCGGCCACGTGTGCCGCGCGGAAGGAGCGGACGGGTCGCAGCATCTCATCGAGCGGGCGTTCGCTGCGCTGAAGCCCGAAGGTCGTCTGATCCTCGCCGACTACTTCCCTGACATCGAACGAAAGATGAACCCCCACGCCGTGATCATGGGCACGACCATGATGGCGAGCACCGAGAAGGGTTTCTGCTTCACCCACGAACAGTTCTCCGAGTGGCTCCGTGCCGCCGGCTTCGAACGCCTTCGCCTTATCGAACCCATTGGGTTCCAACAGAGCTTCGTGGCCACGAAACCCGCCGCTCGGCACCGACACCATCCACATGACCACCACGACCCCGAAAGGGCACCCCATGCAGACCGCTCCTGAATCGATTGACACTCTCGTGTGCGGAAGCCATGTCGTCACCGTGAACGAAACTCGCGACATCATCACCGATGGGGCCGTTGCGTTGCGCGGCACCGAGATCATCGATGTCGGCAAACGAACCGACCTCGAGGCTCGCTATTCCGCTACCGAGACCGTCGGCGGTGACCGTTTCGTCGTGACCCCCGGCCTCGTCAACACCCACATCCACATCACCGGTGAGCCACTGACCCGCGGCTACGTCCCCGACGACACGCCGTTCGAGGAGAACGTGTTCATGTGGCTCTGCCCCCTGTACGCGGTCCACACCGCCGAAGAGGAACGATTGTCGGCCCAGTTGGCGGCCGTCGAGATGCTGAAGTCCGGCACAACCACCTTCCTCGAGGCCGGCACGATTCGATTTCTCGACGAGGTCATCGACGGGCTGGTGGAGGTCGGGATTCGCGGACGTGTCGGGAAGTGGGTGTGGGACCTGCCGCCCGAGCCAGACGTCTACAAGCAGAACACCGACCAGTCGATTGCGTTCCTCCAGCGCCAACTGGAGGACTTCGCGTCGGTCGAGGGCGGTCGGCTCGGCGCGTGGTCGACTCTCGTCGGCCACACGACCGCGTCAGACCCGCTGTGGCTGGCTGCTCGAGAGCTGGCGACCGAGCATGGCACCGGCCTGAGCTTCCACATGTCGCCGGCAAAACTCGACCCCGAGGGTTTCATTGCAGAGTTCGGCCATCGCCCGATGGTCCATCTCGCCGAGCTCGGCATTCTCGGCCCCGATGTCGCCATCACCCACGCTGTCCAGATCGACGATCACGAACTCGCCATCATGGGCGAAGCCGGCGTCTCAGTGGCCCACTGTCCGACCACGGCCTTGAAGGTCAGCTACGGGGTCACCCGCGTCGGCAAGATGCCAGAGATGATGCAGAACGGGATCAACCTCAGCATCGGCACCGACGGCAACAACGCATCCAACTACTCCGACCTGATGCGGGCCACGTACCTCGTGGCCGGGCTGTTCAAGGACGGCCGGCAGGACCCGCAGATGTTCCCGGCCGAGATGGCCTACGAGATGGCCACCATTGGCGGGGCGAAGACCATGCAAATGACCGACTCGATCGGGTCGCTGGAAGTCGGCAAGAAGGCAGACGTCGTGTTGCACGACACCGACCGTCCGGAATGGCGTCCGCTGTTGAACGTCATCAACCAACTGGTGTGGTCGGCCGACGGGCGCGGCGTGCACACCGTCTTCGTCGACGGCAAGAAGGTGGTCGACGCCGGCGTGATGACCACGGTCGACGAGGCCACGTTCTACCAGAAGTGCCAACGGGCGGGTGAGGCGATCACCGCCCGCTCCGGACTGCCGGACAAGTCCAAGTGGCCCCTCCTCTGAAATGGGGTCGGAGCTTCACATTCACAACTCTCGGGGTCACGATGACGTGCACATTCGAAGCAGAGACTCGATGTTCGAGGGACTGGGCGAAACGATCCGTGGCGCCCGCGAGATGCTCGATCAGCTTCGCTGAGCTACTCGCCGCAGAGATCGATCCAGTCGATCTCGAGCCGGAAGGGCCCGTCGACCCCGTCGCTGATCATCAATCCCAGACGCGTGGCCAGGTCCTTTCGGAAGGGCACGTCGTCGACCGGGTTGCCGAAGATGGCAGGGAACAGATCGTCGAACGAGACCGAGACCGTCTGCCAGTCGCCGGCGGCTTCGAACTCGATCGGCGCTCGATGGGATACTCGACGATTGCGGGATTCGAGGCTGTCGTCGAAGGTGACCATGTAGCGGCGGCTGTCCGATCGTGCCCGAAAGACGATCCGATCGTGATCGGCGAGAGCTTCTGGCTCGAGCGGGAGGCGGAGCGACGAGAATCCACCACCGTCGGTGTTGATCTCTCCCTCGAAGATGAGCGACCCGCCAGCGAAGGACAACCCACCGAGCGATCGTCCTCCCATCACGTTGTCGTTGACGACGAGCCATTCACGATTGTCGTCGTCAGAGGTGAAATCGGTCAGCCTCCGACGGTTGTCCGGCGGGTTGTCCAGGGTCGACATGGGCTCAGGCTCCGTCGTCGTTGGGGTCGTGGCACCGGGGTCGGCGGCGCTGCCGACCGAATCAGCGTTTGCTGCTGCCTCCTCGGTAGGGGTGGAAACGGTCGTGGACACCGACTCGACGCCGGCCCGACCAGCGGTTTCGCCGCACGCCGCAATCAGCACCAACGCCACAACGGCGAACAGCATGATCGGCCTCGCATGCATCTGGCCACATCTTGTCCGGATGGCTCGTTGCAAGACGAATCGAAGGAAGGAAGAGCCGCGTGTCGGAGCGCTGGCCACACCGGCTCGGCAGCTCGTTCGGGCCCGGCGACTACGGTTTCGCCATGGCATGGACCTGCCCTGACTGCAAGCGTTCCTTTGGGGCGAAGGGGCGAAACCACATGTGTCAGCCTGGGCTGACCCTCGAGGAGCACTTCGCGGCGGCCAGGCCGGAAGCCGCGCCGATATTCGAGGTGATCAACGCTCACCTGGAAACCCTGGATGGAGACCTGATCGTCGATCCGCTGAGCAAGAAGATTCTGTTCAAGAACGGCCCCACCATCGCCATCTTGGAGTCGATGACGAAGTGGGTGGCACTCGGCTTCACCCTCCGAAGAAGAGTGGTGAGCACGCGTTTCTCTCGCAAAGTGATCGACTACCAGGGCAAGTTCTACCACGTGGTCAATCTGACGAGCGCGGCACAGGTCGATGACGAACTCCTCGAATGGTTGAGCGAGGCGTTCCACAAAGGCGACGGGCCAAGTGTGGGAGCCGATCCGATGGTGCCGGACGACATCGACGACGAGTTCCTCGGCTCGTTCGACGAATCCCCCTAGAGCCGAACAGGAACGGCTCGTTGCCCGCTGAGCGCGCCGGGCCCCGCCCGTCAAAGGCCCGGCGGACAACCGACCTCAGCCGGTGGCCCCGGCCAGAGCATCGAGCACCTCAGGGGGAACCCCGCAGGCCAACGCAGCCTCGACGATCAACGCACTCGCCTCCTCAGAACGAGGAGTGCTCGCGATCCCCAGAACCAGCAGATCAGCCTCCGGCGTCGTCGCCACCAACTCATCAGCCGCACACCGAGCCACACCAGGATCCACGCCCGCACCAGTGAAGGCATCGTAGATCGCCCCGGAAACCAAACCGCCCGGCCGCTCCGCCGGACCAGGCGGCAACGTGTCACCGACAGCCGGTTCGGTGGTCGGTGGCGTCGTGGTAGCCGGTGGGATCGTGGCGGGCGAGCCTGCCGGCACGGTGACCGCCGTCAGGCTGGCCTCGGCCGGCTCCTCGACCGCGTCGGCAATGATGATCCCGCCAACGATCAGGAGGGCGAGGAACGTGACTCCGGCCAGCGCCGTGGCCGGACCCATCACCGGTCGGGTTCCGATCGGCGTGTCGGCCACGAAGAACCCCTTCTGATCGGCCCACACCACAAGTGGTGGCACGACGATCAGCGCACTGAGGAGTGCGATGGCGATGTTGAGCGTGACGATCGCGCCGAAGTCCTGCAGGAGGGGCAACGCAGCGAAGATCAGCACGCCGAAGCCACCAATCGTGGTGAGTGCCGAGGCCGTGAAGGCCCGGCCGGTTCGCCGCGATGCCATCGCCGACGCCTCCACAGCGTCGAGCCCGCGACGACGTTCGTCCTTGTATCGGGCGATCAACAGCACGGAGAACTCGGCACAAGTGGCGATCACCAGCGGACCGCCCACGGTTGTGAGCGGGCTCAGGGTGATGCCGAGCACGGCGACCACGGTGGCCGAGGTGCCAACAGCCAAAAGGATCGGCACCATCGTGAGCGCCGTCTGCGCCACGTTCAGCGACCTCGCCAGCACCCATGCAGCAACAAGCAGAAGGGCCACCACCGTCAACGCCGATCGATTGGCCTCGAGGTTGTTCAGCAGGCCGACTCCGACACGAGCCAGACCGGCAACAGTGACCGAGGAATCCGCTGGTCGAGCGGCACCGTCGCCTGGGTCGGCAAGGTTGGCCTCGATTCTGTCGATGAGACCGGCCCGATCGTCGAGCGAAGAGGGACCGACGCGGAACAGGATCTGTGCGGTGTTCCCCTCGGGACCGACGAGGAGTCGTTGTACGGCGGGCGGGGCAACCTGATAGGCGGCGAGGAGATCGGCACCCGTCGGCGGAAGCGATGTCGCCCCCGGGATCTCGAGAAGGTACGAAACCGTGGTCACCAGGCTGGAAGCCTGCACGAGGGTCGGCTCGGCCTCGAGGTTGGCCCGCGCTGCGTCATGAACGAAGGCCGCCATCTCATCGGTGAAAATCCCGTTCTCGGCGGCACCGTCGGTCTGGATGAAGACGCCCATCGTGGTCGCAAACCCGACTTCGTCCTCGAGTTGTCTGGCGTTGATGACCGAGTCAGAGCCCTGGTCGGCCCAGTTGATGGGATCGCTCTCGATCTCCGAGCCTCCTTCGAGAATCAACCCGACGATTGGCAGCGCAACTGCGAGGGCGACGAGCGCAGGGATTGCAGCTCGCGGCAGAGAACCGAGCCTGACCACGGCCCGCTCGACGACTCCGCCTTCCGCGGCGCCCTTCGAGGGCGACTTGCGTTCATGATCGGCGAGCACACTCACGGGGATTGCGATGCCGGCCGCCAGAAGCGAAACGATGCCGATCGACAACAGCACGCCAAAGTCCCGAATCATCGGAACTCGGGAAATCTGCATGACCATGAAGGAAATGACGGCGGCAACGAGCGCCATCAGCAGCGGCGGCCCGATACGAGCCATGGTCTCGGCGAATGGGGATGCATCGGGTCGGACGCCGCACTCCTCCTCCACCCTTGCGTGGACCTGGATGGCGAAGTCGATCCCGATGCCAATGAGGATGGGGAGTCCGGAAATCGTGACGAGCGACAACCCGATCCCGAGATAGCCGAAGATTCCGAAGCCCCAGATCACACCGGCCACCACCGAAGCCAGCGGGAGCAACCTCCAACGAACCGGGAACGCAACCGCCAGCACGATCAGCATCACGCCGAGGGCGATCGCCCCGAGGGTCAGCATGCCACCCTGGAGGTAGTCGTTGATGTCAGTGAGGAACGTGGGGGTGCCGGTGATGATCACCGTCGCGTTCTCGAAGCTCCTGCTCCCGACAGCGTCCTGAATTGCCTCGGAACCGAGCGCGAGCTCGTCGAGAGAGGCGTTGCCAACGACGGTTGCAGCCATGAGTGCGTGGGTGGGATCGGGGAAGAAGGACTGCAGCGCCTTGCGGATCTTCAGCTCCGAATCCGGCGGCACAACCAACTCGCCGCTCTCGGTCACCTCGAAGCCGGAGTTGTCGAAGAGCAGGAACCGGACCCAGTCCGGATTTTCGAATTCGGGTGCTCCAGCTGCGGTGAGACGCTGCACGGTGATGGCCCCGTCAGCTACGCGAATGGCCGCCCCGTCGGGATCGGGTTCCCGAGCGATGGCGTCGCCGAGGATCTGGGTGGCGGTTCCCGAAAGCACAAGGTTCTCGGTCCACTTCATGGCGCTCACGGGTGTGATGACGACGTCGAGCGCCTCGTTTGCCTCGAGTTCGGCGTCTATCTCTGCGAAGGCCGCCAGATTCGACGGGGTGAACAAGTCGACGACCGTCGAGCCCTCGTCAACGGTGAACAGCACCACCATGTTCTCTCCGCCGAACAGATCCTGATAGCGCTCGTTGTCCTGAGCGATGTCGGACTCGGAATCGAGATAGCTGTCCTGTCCCGTGGCGAACTCCAGATTGGTCAGACCGATGGCGGTGACCGCGGTGACGACGGCACAGACCGCCAGCACCGCTTTCGTGTTCGATGCCAGGGCTTGGCCGATACGACGCCACAACTGTTCCATCTGGTTCTCCCCTTCGAGACCGCGAGAATTCCCGCTCTCCCTCGAGCCTGAGCGGGGTCGCTGGAACCTAACAGGGTCGAACGTCGGGAGTCTTGGCTTCTCCCGCCGCCGGGCCCCGGCGTTCCTACTCCACGGTCCAACCCTCGGGAACGCTCCACTCGCCCACGACCTCGTGGGTGTCCTCGTCCTGCTCGGCACCCTCGAGGTGCTGCCAGAGCATCAGCTGGTTGCCCCACGGATCCAGGAACGATGCGTTGGCACCACCGAACTCGGTCCAAAAGTGATCGCGCCAGAGGATCTCGGCGCCGTGGGCCGCTGCCCGTTCGAGAATGCCGTCGAAGGAATCATCTTCGCTGATCAGGATCCAAGCCCGAGTGGCGCGCCCAGCGGTCACCTCGTGCGGCGACGGCGGCGCGGGGTTGGGGTGCGGACGCATGTTGGCCGCATTGGAGATACCCATGTGGAGGTTGCCGGTCGGGCCCTGCGTGCCGTCGTCGAGCTTGAAGTTCTGGCCCGGGATGATCCGATGGAAGACGCCGGGGATTCGTTCCTCGACCTCCCAACCGAAGACCTCGGAGTAGAACGTGTTCGCAGCGTCCACGTCGGTCACGGGGAAGTCGACGAAGACGAGGGCATTGGGATAGCTCATGGGACTCCTTGTTTGGGCTCACTGCTTGTTGAACTGGTCTGTTGGTCAGACCTTACTGAACGGGCCAGCGGGCGACAGCAGCAACATCGGCTCTATGCCGCAAGGCCGTCCCCGCGGCAACGGCGTCGTCGACCAACGAGGCCACATCGACCCCGGTCACCGAACCATCCCGCACCACCACACGGCCGGCGACGTAGACCGATCGCACCGAGCGGCCATCACCGCCCCACACCAACTGCAGCACCGGATCGGGGCTTGGCGGGATCCACTCCACCCGGGTCCGGTCGTGCACCACGAGGTCTGCCTGCTTTCCGACCTCGATCGAACCCACCCGATCGGCGATGCCGAGCGCCTCGGCCCCTCGGATCGTGAGCAACTCCAACGCGTCGTGGGCGCCGAACACCGTGGGGTCCATCGAGGTGTCCTTTGCCATTCCAGCAAAGAGGGCGGCGCTGCGAAGTCCGTCAACCATGTCGCCGGCGTTCTCCGAATCGCAGCCGAGCGCCAAGCGCCCGTCGGCCTTCCAGATGTCGAGGTGGCGGAATCGACTCGACAATCCCTGACCGAGCCGCAGATATGCCCACGGGCACGACACCACGGCAGTCTCGGTCCGCAGCAGAATCTCGAGTTCCTCGTCATCGATGTGTACGGCGTGGCCGATCGCCAGGTGCGGCCCCAGGACTCCGAGCGAGTCGAGGTGTACGACCGGGGCCTTGCCGGTGTTGATGAGGTACTGCTCGGTGTCGCTCGTGCTCGGCGAGAGATGGAACGTCATGCCGACACCGCGGCCTCGGGCCAGATCGTTCGCCGCGACCAGGAGGTCGTCCGACATCAGGTCGTGGCCGACCAACGTGACCCAGCTCGAGATCAGGCCGCCGTCGGCCAGAGCCAACGAGGCTCGCTGACGATCCAGTACCTCGTCGACCGATCCCGTGAAGGGACCTTCCTCGATGTCCCAGCCCCACGTGCCCAACGTCAGACGAGCGCCGACGCGCAGCGCTGCCTCCTTGATTCGTTCCGGGTGCGCGACCGTGCCCGCCTCGAACGTGGTGGTGATGCCGTTGGTGAGGGACTCGGCGAGTGCGAGAGTTGCCGACAGCTCATCATCGTCGCCGGTGTGCTCACCGTGGACCGGCACGACCCAGGTGAAGATCGCCTCGCCGGGAGCGAGATCATCAGGAATCGAGCTCTGGATCAATCGATCACCGGTGAGGTGCTGGTGACCGTTGATGTAACCGGGGACCACGAGATCGGTGATCGAGCCGACGACGTCGTGATGTGGATGGGCGGCCCGAACCTCCTCGAACCGGCCAACTGCTTGGATGATCGAGCCGTCGATGGCCACCGCCCCATCGCCGATCACCGTCCGATCCTGATCCATGGTCACGACCGTGCCTCGCACGATCGTTCGCTGTTCGGGGGTGTCCGGCGGGTTCACCGCGTCAGTCTGGCGCAGGAATGCTCGCGACTCCGCGTCCGTCGCCGAGTGGGACGGTCCGTTTGCCGCCGTCGGCCACAGCCAGATCGGGCTGTTCGCTGCCCTCGCTTCGGTGACCTACCGTGCGGAGGTGTACCGCGTGGAGCCGCCAAGTGAGTGATGGACCGAGCGGTTTCTCGCACGGCCTGCGAGCCTTTCAGCATCAGAATTTTCGCCGGTTCTGGCTGGGAGCGCTCGTGTCCAACTCGGGGACCTGGCTGCAGAATCTCACTCTGCCCTATGTCCTGCTTCAGATCACCGGCCAGGCCACGTGGGCTGGAATCTCGGTTTTCGCATCGCTGTTCCCGTCGGTACTCCTCGCTCCGATTGCAGGAAACGTGGCCGATCGATTCGATCGTCGGCGAGTCCTGATCGTCGGTCAAACGTTGTCCGCCTGCGCTGCGCTCGGGTTGTGGGCCACCTACGCATCAGGGCAGAGAGACCCGAAGCTCATTGTCGGCGTCGCCGCCATCGGCGGCCTGATCAATGCGTTCACCATTCCGACCTGGCAATCGTTCATTCCGCTGCTCGTGCCTGTGGAGGATCTTCCCTCGGCGATCACAATGAACAGCCTGCAGTTCAATGCTGCCCGGGCCATAGGTCCTGCGGCCGGCGGCGCATTCATTGCCGTCGCAGGGCCGACCTCGGCGTTCTTCGCCAATGCGATGAGTTTTGCAGCCGTCGTGATCGCGCTGCTCGTGATCAACCCCGGCGACACGAGTCAGGTGCGAGAGCGTCGGCCGATCGTGGCCGGCTTCATCGAGGCCGTTCGCTACGCACGGGGGCAGCCGGGGATCCTGATGGGCATCGGCATCGCCGCGATCGTCGCCTTCCTCGGATTCCCCGTCGTCACATTCGTCGTGGTTTTCGCTGACCAGGTCTACGACGTCGGACCGCTCGGCCTCGGGATCCTGAGCGCGCTCCTGGGGCTGGGTGCCATCCTCGGTGCGCCGGTCGTCAGCGGGATGTTCGGCGATCTCGAGCGAGGCAAGATCGTCCGGATCGCTCTCCCCCTCTACGGAGCGGCGATCCTGCTCTTCGGTTCATCGACGGGACCGATCCAGGGCTCGGTCGGTCTACTTGCTGCCGGCACCTGCTTCATGGCGATCGTCGCCACGAGCAACACGGCGGTGCAGTCGATCGTGGCCGATCGAATCAGGGGGCGGGTGATGGCGTTGCGCATCATGACCTTCACGGCGTCGTATCCGATCGGGGCTCTGGTGCAGACCCGACTCTCGGATGCGTGGAGTCCCCGCATCGTCGTGTCCGGGGCAGGGAGCGCGATCGTGGTGACCGGACTTGCGGTCGCGACGCGCCCGCAATGGCTGCGACGCCTCGACGATCCCGCTGACCTCAGCTGACCTCCCGCACGTAGTGCCCACCCCAAAGCCCGAACCCGAGGCTACGACCCCCGATTCTGTGGGGCTCAAACCCGAGGTTTGGGGCCCCCATTTCCGGGGGTCATTGCCTCGGGTTGGTTGCGCTACCAGCTCGAGGAGAGGGCGTCCGGATCGCCGAAGTAGATCTCGGCCACCTCGTCGACCGCCGCACGATCGAGCATCGGGAGCGCATCGCGATAGCGGGCAATGCCCCGCTGCAGATCGCAGAAGTCGACAGCAACGTACGGCCTCAGTTCGCCGATGTTGGCGACAGCAACCTCGCGGAGGTATTCGGCCGTCCCGTCTGCCAGTTCGATACCCATGGACTCAGCCGTCTTGACGAGAATTCCGTCGAACGCCTCGGGCGTGCACGAACCAACGAACACTTTGTTGCGAAGCCGGCGAAGGAACGCGTCGTCACCGAGTCGCTTCGGCTCGAAGTTGCTCGAGACCACGAGTTTCACGGCGAACGGGACAGTGAACTTGGCCCCGTTGTTCAGCTTCAGATAGTCCACGTTGCGTGACAGCGGCACGATCCATCTGTTCAGGATCTCGTCGGGGGTGATCGCCTGCCGGCCGAAGTCGTCGATCACGAGGATCCCGTTGTTGGCGAGGAGCTGGATCGGAGCGGTGTAGACGCCGGCCACGCTTTCATAGCTGAGGTCGAGCATCTCGAGACTGAGCTCGCCACCGACGATCACCAACGGCCGCTCGCACAGTACCCAACGGGGGTCGAGGGCGGCCGGTTGCGGCTCGAGCGGGCGATGCACGACCGGGTCGAACACCATCACGATCTGCCCGTCGGCCTCGATGCAGTGCGGCACGAGGATCGGATCACTGAACACGCCGCGCATCCGCTCGGCGATGCTGGTCTTGCCCGTTCCTGGGGGCCCGTAGAGGAACATGGCCCCGTCGTTGAGCAGAGCGAAACCGATCTTGTCGATCAGCGCCGAGGGCACGATCATGTCGGAGAAGAGTTCGCTGACCCGCGCGTGGTCGACCTCGTAGACCGCCCGCTGGCTGTTGACCACGCTGTCGTAGTCGGCGACCGACACCGGCGCATAGCTGGCGTACAGCGAGATCTTCATCCGCTCGAGGGTCGCTGCGTGCCCGGCCTCGGTCAGCGTGAATCGATACTCACGGCCGTCCAACCCGAGGTATTCCAGGTAGCCCTTGTCGCGAAGGTCGTCTGCCACCTGTTGAACGATCGAGGGTCCGAGCGCCAGTGCCGAACCGATTTCGCTCGTGGTCGCCCGTTTTGCTCCGAGGAGCCACCGCATGAAGATGTCCTCGACCAGGCCGCCAGGGATCCCGGCCTCGGCGATGGTTCGCGGAGCCCGAGGATGACTGGCGTCCACGCTCTCGGAAGCGAAGCGACCGACATACTCCGGCCGGTTCGCACGATGCTGCGGAAGCGGCGAGGTCTGATCCGATGAGCGTCGCTTGGTGGTCGCCGGCGTGGGCGAAGCAGGCTTGGCGGGCGGGTCCGGCACCACCCACTGTTCGTCCGCCTCTTCCGGGCGATCGATCACAGTATTGGCGAGTCGGCTTGGGCGAAGGGGACGAACAGTCACTTTGTGTTTCTCGGCGTGTTCGCCACCCGACTCAAGCGGTATTTTCACCTAGTCGACTGGGGCGCACTGCGGACCGGCTGGCACACTCTCGGCCATGACCTGGCCGTCGATCTCCGCTCTCGACGCCGACAGCCAGGCGGTGGAAGACCTCGTCGATCAGACCCCCGGCATCGACCCATGGTGCTCTGGACCGGACTGGTTCCTGCCGGCGCACGATGCGTTCGCCGAGTCGGTTTTCGACGGCCCGGTCCGGCCTCTGCTCTGGTCGGAGCCGGGGACCGGCGCCGTCCTCCTGGGTATGGCCGAAACGCCGGACGGGGCGTCGATCGTCTCAGGGCTCGAACCGATGTGGGGCTTTGCTTCACCGCTGCTCGGGCCGGATCTGGGCGATCTCGGCGAGCTCGCGGCCGAACACCTCTCGGCCCTCGATGGCTGGCAGTTCGCGATCATCGGCGGCCTTCCGCTGTCAAGCGATCTCGCCGGCCACCTCGCCAGTCCTTTTCGCTCGCTCGGCGAGGTCCAGGCGACCTACGGGATCGTTCGACAGGTAGCAGACCTGACCGGCGGCCACGATCCGTGGTTCGCTGCCCGGAGCCCCCGGTTCCGCAGAGCACTGCACAAGGCGCATCGAGAGGCCACCGACGGCGGTCTTCGGTTCGTCGACGTGTCGAACGACCCAAACGCCTACACGCGTTGCGTCGCCATCGAACGGGCGAGTTGGAAGGGCCGAATCGACGACGGCATCACCAGCCCGGGAATGCGCCGCTTCTACGACATCATGACCGGTCGGCTCCAGGGCGCCGGCCGATTCCGGGCGACCGTGGCCGTCATCGGCGAACAAGACGTCGGCTTCATCTTCGGCGGCATCCGCAACGGCCGGTACCGGGGCCTGCAGCTGAGTTTCGTCGAATCAGCCCGCCACCTGTCGGTCAGCCACCTGTTGCAGCACCACACGATTCGCCAGCTCGAACGAGAGGCCGTCCACACCTACGACATGGGGATGGACATGGAGTACAAGCGACGCTGGGCCGACCATTCCGAGGCATCGATGTCGCTGATCGTGCGTCGGCCCGAAGCGAGTCGTCGGCGCCGAATCGGCTAGTTTTGGCGACCATGAACGATCTCGGACGTGTCGGCATCTGGCAGGGCGTGCTCGATGCCCACCCGGCCAACAAGGTGCGGGAGGTCGTCGCCGAACTCGACGAGGCCGGTTGGCCCACCCTCTGGATTCCCGAAACGGTGTCGAGGGACCCGTTCGTGTCGGCAGCGATCATGTTGGAGGCCACCCAGAATCTCCAGGTCGCCACCGGCATCGCCTCGATCTGGGCCCGAGACGCCATGACGACGGCGAACGCCAGTCGCACCCTCAACGAGGCTTACGACGGACGCTTCGTGCTCGGTCTCGGCGTCAGCCACCACACGCTGACCGAGTGGGTTCGCAAACACGACTACTCCAAACCGCTCACGAAGATGCGCGAGTACCTCGAACGCATGGATGCCTCGATGTTCCATGGCGTCGAGCCCGAGCAACCGACCATGCGCCTGATCGCTGCGCTCGGCCCGAAGATGCTCGAGCTCTCGGCTGCGGCTGCAGACGGCGCGCACCCCTATTTCGTCCCCGTCGAACACACAGAGATCGCCCGCACCGTGATCGGGCCGGACAAATATCTGGCCACCGAGCAGATGGTGGTGCTCGAGACCGATCCCAGCTCCGCTCGGGAGATCGCCCGCCAACACATGGCGGTTTACCTGGGCCTGCCGAACTACGCCAATAACTTGATGCGGCTCGGGTACTCCGAGGACGAGATCACCAACGCCGACGATCGCGTCGTGGACGCCGTCGTTGCCTGGGGCACACTCGACACGGTGCTCGAACGAGTGAAGGCACATCACGATGCCGGCGCTGATCACGTCTGCATCCAAGTGCTCGAAGCCGATCGGACCTCAATTCCCCTCGAAGCATGGCGCGCCATCGGCGACGCGGTGCTCTGACGAACGGCAAACCTGATGACCCAGACGTACGTCTTCCTCCTGATCGGTGCAGCAATCATCGTCGGCCTGATCGCCGTGCTGATCGACCGGCTGAATTTTCCGCAGAAACGGTTTCGACCCAAGGCGGTAGCGGTAGACCACAAGGGTCGAGCCGCTCGCGATCGCACCGGCGCTCACATCATCGACGACGACGAGCTCTGACGATGAGGAGTGCCGGCAACGGCACCAACAGCTCGACCGCCCGCACGCCAAGCACCCGCACGCCCCAGGCCAATCCATGCTCCCCAGGACCAACACCATGACCGCAACCACCACGACCGAGAACCCCGCCAGGTTCGTTCCCAAGGCCAAAGAAGTCATGGCCAGGATCAAAGCCCACAACGTGGTGGTGATCGCCGCCGGCATCGCGTTCTATGGGCTCCTTGCCCTGATCCCGACCATCGTCGCCGTCATCTCCGTGTATTCGCTCGTGACCGACCCGGCTGAAATCGCCAGCCAGATCGAGGGTCTCACCGAGAACATGGAGGCCGACTCGGCCGACTTCATCAACGAGCAGGTCGCACTCGCTGTCGAGGACGCGAAGGGCAGCGGCGTCGTCGCTCTCGTGATCGGCATCCTGGTGGCGTTGTGGGCTGCGTCAGGCGCATTGCAGAAACTCATGAACGTCATCGCGCTTGCGTACGGAGCCACCGAGGCGCGGGGCGGGCTGAAGGTCAGAGCGATTGCCTACGGATTGACCGCTGGCGGCATCGTCACCGTGGCGTTGATGGGTTTCGTCTTCGGTGCCCTCCCAGCCATCCTCGATTCGATCGGGCTGGGAAGCGGGCTCAACGCGTTGGTGAGCATCGGCAGCTACGTAGGAATGCTGTTGTTCATGATGCTCGCTTTCACCGTGCTCTACCGCTACGGACCCGACCGCACCCCGAAGACACCGTGGAAGAACCCGGGTGCTCTCGCCGGGGCCGGCATGTTCCTCGTCTTCGCTCTGGTGTTCAGCCTCTACTTCCGTTTCGCCGCCGGCTCCCTTCCCGCCAGCTACAGCATTCTCGGTGCGATCGCCGCCATCATCATCTTCCTGCAGCTCACCGCGATCGCGATCGTGATCGGGGCCGAGGTGAACGCCATGAACGAGGATGCAGACATCGATCCGCTCGCCGCAGCGCTGTCAGCGAAGCAGAAGAAGAAGGCCGACCCGCTGAGCTTCGGCAAGGCTGCCGCAGCCATCGGCGCACTGATCGTCCTCGGTCGAGGCTGAACCATCGAGGGGTTGGTTCGACCCATTCGAAACACGCCAAAAGGCCCATGGTGGGTCTCAAGATCCACGAGGTGCTGCCGATGGAGGGGTCATGGATGACTCCATCAACCCGCAGCAGTTGGTGCTCGGCGCGCTGCAAGCAGCGGTGACGCTTTTCGGCGCCCAAATGGCGGCGTCGATTCTCCTTGCCAACGGCAACGGAACAGCGGTCGACATCCGGTTCGCCGCCGGTTTCATCCCCTTCCTCGGAATCCAGACCACGCCCAGCGACTTCGTTCCGCTCATCTCGTGGTCAATCGCCCTCGCCGTCGGTTTCACCGCCACCGCCGCCCTCTGGCACCTCTGGCGCCGCCGGGACACTCCCTCCCTCGTGCTCGGCTGGGCCAGCGGCCTGGCCATGTCGATCATCCTCATCGGCATGCATTGGGTCCGGCACCTGATCCACCCGCCGCTCGTGGATCTGTGGATCCTCAGCCAAGCGCTGGCCTACGTCGTCGCCGTCTCCGTCGTCTTCATCGCCTACCGACCAACGTTCACCCACGAACCCGTACACGAGAAGAGTTCCTGATGCTCAGCAAGTTGACCAACCGCGGTGCCCTCCTGATCGTGGCGACCTTGGTGTTCGCAACACCAGCCATGGCGTCCCTGGTGATCCAGAACTTCATGCAGGCCGACATCTCCGCTGCCGATCCCTGCTTCTTCAAGGCAGCCGGCGACGACACCGTCACCTACACCGGAGCCGACAGCGACGATCCATTCGTGGCGTTCGACGCAACCCAGACGATCCAGGTCGACGGCAGCAACCTGATCCAGGAGAACATCGCGGTTCGGGGCATGACGGGCGACCGTGTCGTCTACACCGACATCGTCCGCTACCAGAACCGATGCAACGTGCCACTCCAGATCACGCTCGTCGCCGACTCGAACAACGGCGTCGGTGATTGGACCGACCGCTCAGCCCGGATCTACCTGTCGACGTCATCCGATGTCATCGGCGCTGCCGATGCGAGCGAGAAGGCCCCCGCCGGCCTTCCCGGCGACGTCGGAGCCGGAAGCGGCTGGGATGCACTGCCGATCGTGGTCGACGCAGGCGGCAACGTCTCTGAGACCTCGACGGGCACCATCACGCTCGCACCGGGTCGAGAGCTCCGCGGCGCCATCGTCATCTCGACCGGCACCGGTGCCGGCAACGGTGTCGGCACCATCAACTGGCAGGCGCGAGCCACGAACTCCAACAACTGATCCCTCGCTCTCCCCGCAACTGGCGCCAGCGAGTGTTGCTCACGCAGCAGTCGCTGGTGCCAGTTCGCGTTTCGACTCACTCAGGTGTGCTCCATGGCTGCCGATGGGTGACGGCCATGGATCCGAATTCCCGAGACCAGCGCTCACCTTTCGGCGATGCGCCGCTCGGTCCTCCGAGCATGGGGTCGACCCCCGCCGGCCCTCCTGTTCTTCAGCTGTCACCACGGGTCGACCCACTGCCATCGCCTACTCGGCGGTCACCCATTGGCTTCCTTGCCGCCGTCATCGCGGCGGTGCCTGCGGTCGCCATCGTCGCGCTGCTCCTGGGGGTCCTCGCTTACCAGATCGTCAGCAGGGCTGCAGGGTGGGAGCAGGGCAGTGACTCTGACGACGGCAACGGCATGGCGGCGTTGCTCATCGTCTCCTTGACGTGTGCAACGATCGGCTGCGGAGGTTGGCTCGCCATCGTCCGATGGATCAGAGATCTCATGGCTTGGCCCGGAAAGTGGGGACTGACGTTCATCGCTGTCGTGGCGCTCTCCCCGACCTCGTTTCTGCTCGGGCTCATGTCGGTCGAGGAAATCGAAAGATTCAGCGGCGTTCCAGCCGATGGTCCGCTGGCCGTGGCGGGCCTGGTGCCCGGCATCTGCATTGGCCTGCTGTCCGCATCCGTGGTTGGCGGCACCATCCGGACGGGCAAGCGTGCAATGTGGACGGTTCTCGTCGGCCTCCCCGTCTCGGTCTGGTTGTTCTTCCTCGTCTACTGGTCTGTCACCGGCTGACCAAGGTCTCGACGCACGAACCAAGGTCTCGACACACGAACCCGTCAGGCGAAGCGGCGCTCGAGATCGATGATCTCGGGCAGGCCGATCGTGTCGGTGAACTCGCTGAAGCCCATGAGCTCGTCGACGAAACCTGCGGGAGTTCCCTCATCCTTGAGTCGTGCCAGGAACTGCTGCATGGCACGCGTCGCTGCCAGCATCGTGCCGATCGGCATGATGATCATGGCGAAACCGAGCTCGGCGATCTCGCCATGGGTCAGCGGCGGAGTCTTGCCACCCTCGGCCCAGTTGAAGAGCAACGGAACGTCGGTGAACTCGTCGGCGACCGCCTTGATCTCGTCGACACTCTGGAGTGCTTCCACAAAGAGCATGTCGGCGCCGGCATCGACGGCGGCGCGGGCTCGTTCGATCGCCTCATCGAGACCATGAGGCGCCCGAGCATCAGTGCGGGCGATCAACACGAAGTCCGGGTCCTGCCTGGCCGATGCAGCGGCACGGATCTTGCCGACGAACTCATCGATGTCGACGACTTCCTTGTTCTCCATGTGGCCGCACTTCTTGGGCATGACCTGATCCTCGAGGTGAACGCCGGCAACACCGGCCCGTTCGTACTCCTGCACCGTCCGAATCACGTTGATCTGGTTGCCATAGCCAGTGTCAGCGTCGGCGACGAGAGGGAGATCGATGGCCGACGTGATGCGGCGGGCGTTGTCGACCATCTCGGAGAGACCGAGGAGGCCGACATCGGGCCGACCGAGCAGCCCGGCGGCACTACCGAAGCCGGTCATGTACGCCGCGTCGAAGCCGGCTTGTTCGATCAGACGAGCCCCGAGTGCGTCGTAGCAGCCCGGCACCACCAACGGCTGCTTGTCTGCGACCGCCGTAGCAAGGAGCGAGCGAAGAGCGGCAGGACCGCTTGTGCGGGAGCGGATGAGATCAGCCATGAACGCAAGCTAGTGGTTTGCCACCGTCGCCCAGATCACGGGCGTCCAGCTACCTGCTGTGACGACGCCCCATGCGGAGGCTCGTTGCGACATGCGGGCGCTTTGCACAGGTCCACGCCGCCAGTGCAATGATTGCCTCATGACCGACGACTCGGCATCGGCCGAATCAGCACCCAGCACCGCGTTCAACCAACGCCTCGGCTTCGGCAGCCGACCCGCCGTGGTGATCGTCGACATGTGTTGCGCCTATTTCACCGAGGGCTCGCCGCTCGACCTCGGCGACAGATCGGCGATCGACGGATGTGTCGCCCTGGTCGACGCCGCACGAGCTGCAGAGGTGCCAATCGTGTGGACTCACGTCGAGTACGAACCGGGCGGCGCAGACGGCGGCGTCTTCTATCGGAAGGTCGGCGCACTCTCGTCGTTCGACCGCGGCAACCCACTGGGCGACTGGTTGCCGGAACTGACCCCGGAGCCGCACGATCTCGTCGTCACGAAGCAGGCAGCATCGTCGTTCTTCGGCACCGATCTGGCCGAACAGCTCCGGGATGACGGCGTCGACACGGTCGTCATCGGCGGAGTGTCGACGAGCGGGTGCGTGCGAGCCACAGCACTCGATGCCTGTCAGCACGACCTCGTCCCCATCGTCGTGCCCGAGGCCTGCGGCGACCGAACGGCGATCGTCCACGAGGCCAGCTTGTTCGACCTCGACGCCAAGTACGCAGACGTCGAGCGACTCGACGCCGTGCTCCTACAACTTCGATCCTGATTTTCGCCGGTCAGCTGGGCATCGACTCGGCCAAGGGTGCTAACCAGAGTCCCACGACCGGCTGTCATCCGCAGCCAGCACAAAAGGGGCAACCATGGACGTTGGCATCTTCATTCCCATCGGCAACAACGGCTGGATGATGTCGAAGAACGCTCCGCAGTACATGCCGAGCTTCGACCTCAACAAGACAACGGCACTCGAGGCCGAGGCCCAGGGGTTCGATTTCCTCCTGTCGATGGTGAAGCTTCGAGGGTTCGGCGGCGAGACCGAGTTCTGGGATCACAACCTGGAGTCGTTCACGCTCATGGCGGGGCTGGCCGCTGCCACCGAGAAGATCGGCCTGTTCGCATCGGTTGCGTTACCCACGATGGAGCCGGCGATGGTGGCCCGTATGGCGACCACGATCGACGACATCAGCGGCGGTCGATTCGGGATCAACATCGTGTCCGGATGGAACCAGATCGAATACAGCCAGATGGGCGTGTGGCCCGGCGACTGGTACTACGAGAAGCGTTACGACTACGCCACCGAGTACGTCAAGATCATGCAGGAGTTGTGGAGCACCGGCGTCAGCGACCTCAAGGGCGAGTACTTCCAGATGGACGACTGTCGGCTCAGCCCGCCGCCCGCCGACGGCACGATCCCTCTCGTCTGCGCCGGCCAGTCCGATCGAGGCATGGAGTTCTGTGCCACCTACGGCGACTACCAGTTCATCATCGGCACCGGCGACCTCGACGTCGTTCGGGGTGACGCAGCTCGTTTGGTTGCTGCGGCGGAGAAGACCGGGCGAGACGTCGGCATCTACGTCCTCTTCCAGATCACGATGGGCGAGACCGAGGCCGAGGCCGAGGCCAAGTGGCAGCACTACAAGGACGGCGCCGATCTCGAGGCCATCAAGTTCATGACCGGCCAGGCCGAGCTCGACACGGCAGGAGCAACGGCGGACAAGATCACCGAGATGCAGGGCGCGTTCAACCTCAACATCGGGCCCATCGTCGGCAGCCATGCCACCATCGCAGCGAGGCTCGACGAGGTGGCGGCCATCCCAGGGGTCAAGGGGACCATGTGCGTGTTCGACGACTATCCGGTCGCGACGAAGGAGTTCGGAGAGAAGGTCATGCCTCTGATGGAGAGCCGCTCATGAGCGTGATCGTCGTCATCGGAAACCCGAATCCGGGCGGTCGAACCACCACGGTCGGCGAGACGGTCGGTGCCGCCGTGGCCGAGGCTCGCGGTGGCGAGGAGGTCACCACGATCGAGCTGGCCACCATCGCCGGCCACCTCTTCGAATGGGGCAACGAAGACATCAAAGCCCTGACAGAACAGGTCGCATCGGCCGACGTGATCATCACCGCCTGCCCCACCTACAAGGCCACCTACACCGGGCTGCTGAAGGCGTTCCTCGACCAGTACGGCAATGACGGCCTCGCCGGCTGCAAGGCAGTCCCGGTCATGGTCGGGGCGGCACCTCAGCACGCCTTGGCTCCGGAGGTCCACCTTCGCCCGCTGCTCGTCGAGCTCGGCGCATCCGTGCCGACCCGCGGCCTGTACGTGCTGGACACGGCGATGGACAGCCTCGACGAAACCGTTGCCGCCTGGGCCGCAACTGCCGGCCCCCTGCTCGCCTGACCCTGCCGGCCGGACCTGCTCGCCACCGCCCGCACCCCGCCCAGTCACCCTGTTCTACGTTGCGTTTTCCACGGATTCAGCTGCAAACGCGACGCAGAACAGCGGGTCGCCAGGTTCTTGTTGGGGCATCCACCAGCAAGTTCGCATCGAACCCTACGTTGAGCCGACTCACCGCGCCGCCCTCCCTCGGGCGGTCAAGACTCCAGAGGCGACAACAATGCGCAAAACCCCCACAGCACTGATCGTCGTGCTGCTCTTCCTGGCTGGCCTCACCGCCAGCCCAGCGGCAGCCGTCGACGGCGCCGACACCATCGCTACCGTTGCCGGCACCGGCACCCAAGGCAACGTCGACGACGAGCCCACCACAGCCGCCGGCTCGCAACTCAGCCACCCCCAGGGCCTCGACGTCGACGCCGACGGCAACCTCTACATCGCCGACTCGTCCAACCACCGCGTCCGCAAGGTCACCACCGACGGTGTCATCACCACCATCGCCGGAACCGGCACCCCAGGCAACACCGACGACGAAGGCCACACCGCCACCGGATCCCAACTCTTCTTCCCCATCGGCATCGCCGTCGACGCCGACGGCAACCTCTACATCGCCGAATACGCCAACCACCGCATCCGCAAAGTCACCACCGACGGCCTCATCACCACCATCGCCGGAACCGGAATCCAGGGCAACACCGACGACGAAGGCCACACCGCCACCGGATCCCAACTGGACTCCCCCGGTGCCATCGCCATCGGTAGCGACGGCGATCTGTACATCGTCGAAGTCAGCAACCATCGCGTGCGCAAAGTAAGCACGAAGGGCCTCATCACCACGGTCGCCGGCATCACAGGCTCCAACGGCAGCGCCGACGACGAAGGCCACACCGCCATCGGATCCCAACTCAACTTCCCCATCGGCATCGCCGTCGACAACGACGACAACCTCTACATCGTCGACAGCGGCAACCACCGAATCCGCAAGGTCACCACCGACGGCCTCATCACCACGGTCGCCGGCATCACAGGCTCCAACGGCAGCGCCGACGACGAAGGCCACACGGCCACTGGCTCCCGGTTGCAGGACCCACGTGGGGTGGCAGTCGACAACGACGGGAACCTCTACATCGCTGACACCAACAACAATCGCGTCCGCAAGGTGACCACCGACGGCCTCATCACCACCATCGCCGGAACCGGTACCTCCGGCGGTACTGACGATGACCCCACCAACCCCACTGCCACCGGTTCCCAGCTTTCTGGTCCGTGGAGCGTCGACGTCGACACCGACGGGCATGTCTACATCGCCGACTATGGCAATCACCGGATCCGCAAGATCAGCGCAGCCACCCCCGCCCCACTCGCTCCGGCGTGTGTCCGTACCCTGACCGGCCCATACGCCGACATCACCGGCAGCGACGCCGACCTCGCGCGCCTCTACGAAGCCGTGTTCACCCGCAACCCGGACGCCGGCGGCTTCGCCTACTGGCAGAACCGGCACGCCGACGGCACCGGCCTCGCCACCATCGCCGACTTCTTCATCGACTCCGTCGAGTTCAAGAACCGCTACGGAGCCACCACGGACGCCGAGTTCATCGAACTCGTCTACAACAACGTCATGTGCCGCAACAGCGACGCCGGCGGCAAGGCCTTCTGGCTCGACCGTCTCGACAGTGGCCTCACCCGCTCGGGCCTGATGCGCTTCTTCGCCGACAGCCCAGAATTCCGCATCAAAACCGCCACCAACTAGACGCCACGTACTTCAACAAGAAGAAGGGCTGAGACGACCTGTCAGACAAGCCGGCCCCTTCACACTCCGTCACCCCGTTCTGCGTTGCGTTCTTCACGAATTCCGCTGCAAACGCGACGCAGAACGCAGGGACGGCGTCGAGTTGTGAAGTTGTGAGGGTCTGACCCCAATCGCGCAGAACGGTGGGACGGAGGTCAGTTGGCGGGGGCTTCGAGACCGTTGACGCAGCGCAGGACCCGCTCGCAGAAGACCGACGCGTCGATTCCGGTCGTGATCTGACCACCTTCGGCGCCCGTCAGCGCGGTCGTCATACCAAGGACACGCCCCAGACCGTCGACGATCGGACCGCCGGCGAACAACGGGCCGGTGGCTGCGGTGTGCTGAACACCGAGCTTCGAACGGTCGAGGAGCACGCCAGGCGATGCGATCGATCCGCGGCTGCCGAATCCGTTCATGGCGAACACCGATCGTCCGATCAACAGATCGGCCTCTCCCGGGTCGGCCACCGTGAGCAGCGGCATCTTCTCGGCGGTCACCACGAGTGCGAGACCGTTCGCCTCGTCCCACGACCACAGAGTCGCGGCGACCACAGTGTCGCCCTTCACCAGTTCGATCGGGGGGGCAGGAGCAACCGTCGACGCGCTGACGACGTCGAACTGGGTGATGAGCCCGACCCCGCCCTCGTGTTCGACCAGGGCGAACGCCGTGCCGTTGGTGGCGCGGCCGTTGTCGTCGAGTGAGCGGATGGACCACACCGAGGGTCCGGCCACATCGGGAAGCGTGGCCACGCCGTTGGCATCGGCCACATACGCCTCGAGCGGCAGGAGTTCGGCTCGTACGTCCTCGAGCGCTGCGTCGCGCTGCGCCTCGATGGCCAGTGCCGCACCCCCGAACTGGGTGTCGAACGTCTCGACGAACCCAGCCACTTGCTCCTCGTTCTCGGCCAGGCGATCGTCGTAGTACGCGTAGAAGGCAGCGCCGGCGAACCCGGCGCCGATCCCGGCCGACATCAGCATCGTGCAGATGCCGATCACGGTCCTCGGAAGGATGCGATGGCGCCGCTTCTCCCGGCCCGGGCTGAGCGGCACGAAACCCTGGCGCCGCCATCCGTTCATGTGACGCCAACGGGCGAATCGACTGGGTGGTTTCACGAAGGGGGCGACCCCACCGGCCGTACGTCGTCGAGCCTTCATCGCTGGCCGGGACACTGCCGTCGCCGTCTTCTTCGGCGTCGCTGCGGCGGCATCAGCGACGTCAGCGACGTCAGGAGCGACGACCTGGGAGGCGACGTCGCTCGACCGAGCTGCATCGAAGTGTTGTTTTGCTTCGTCGAGGATGCTGGTCGGCACCGATCCTCGTTTCGTGCCTGCAGGTGTCTTGGCCATTGTCAGCCTCCGGCTTTCGTGGTGGTGCTCGTGGTCGACGACGGGTGAGTCGTCGACGAGTTCGTGGTCTGCCCAACCGAGGTCGGCGACGCCGGGACCGTCGGTCCCGCAGGATCGGTCGATGACGGAGCGGTCGATGACGGAGCCGTCGAGGTCGTCGTCGGCGGGACGGTGGTTGGCGTCGGTGGGTCGAGGGTCGGGTCGGGAACACCGTCCACTCGACACGTCCCATCACAATCGGGATCGATCACATCCACCGAACCACGGACGCCTGGTCCATTCTCCTCGAGCACGGCCACGACGTCATCCGACGTGGCGAACTGCACCAGCTCGGGCGGCGGCGGAAAGGCCTGAGGTTCCACACCGGCGAGTGCTGCGGTCATGAAGTCGCTGAAGGCGATCGCCGGATGGCTGCCGCCGGTCACTCGAGCAACACCATTGATGTTGCGGAGCGACGCGAGGCCGTCGGCGTGACCCATCCACACCGCCGTCGCCAGCGTCGGCGTATACCCGACGAACCACGCAGCCCGATATTCCTGGCCGGTACCCGTCTTGCCCGCGATCGGATGACCGGCCACCGCGGCGCGGGTGCCGGTGCCTTCGGTGACGACGTCGACGAGGACGTCGGTCACGTTGTCGGCGACCGCAGCATCGAGGACTTGTGTGCCACCGGTCGCGATCCGATCGATGAGCACGTTGCCCTTCAGGTCGATCACCCGCACCACACCGATCGGGGCCACCCGAACTCCGTGATTGGCGAACGTCCCGTAGGCCGAGGCCATCTCCAGCGTCGAGGTCTCCGCCGATCCAAGCGCCAGGCTCGGGCCGTAGTCGACAGAGGAGTCGAGGCGTTCGAGGCCGAGCGCCCGGGCCAGAGCGACGGTCCGTTCGATCGACACGTCGGTGATCAGCTCTGCGAACACCGTGTTGACCGAGGCCCGGGTGGCCTCACGAAGCGTGATGTCGCCGCGGTCGGCGAAGTCGTAGTTGCTCAAGGTGCACTGCGAACCGGTGCATCCGGGCACGATCCATTCTGCGGGCGCCGGATAGATCGTGTCGGGGCCGATACCCTGCGAGAACGCCTCGGCCAACACGATGGGTTTGAACGAGCTGCCGGGCTGGAAGCCCGTCGTTCCACCCGTTGCCAGGTTGACCTGACTGGCGTCGTGGTCTCGTCCGCCGACCATCGCCACCACATGTCCCGTCACCGGTTCGATGGACACGAGGCTCATCTCGACCGGGTATTCCGTGCCCTGCAGCCGGGCGGCCACCGCCCGCTCGGCGGCACGTTGCAGCGTGGGCTCGATCGTCGTGTGGATCTCGAGTCCGCCGCGATAGAGCAGGTCCGGTCCGAGTTCCTCGACCAACTGGGCTTCGATCCAGTCGACGAAGTACGGGTGATCGAGTGCTCCGTTCGGCGGAGGCGGAGCGACCACAGTCACGGTGCCTCCAGGGTGATTGGGATCGGTGGCCGACCACAGAGTCCTCGCTGCTTCCCGTGCGTGCTCCTCGATCGTGATGATGTCCTGATCGAGCATGGCCTGGAGGACCAACAGTCGCCGGTCGTTCGAGGCTTCGATGTCGACGCGAGGCGACAGACGGGTCGGCGCCTGCAGGATTCCGGCGAGGGTCGCTGCTTCGGAGATGTCGAGCTCGCTGACCGGCTTGGCGAAGTAGACCTCGGCGGCGGCCCCGATGCCGTAGGCGCCAGACCCGAAATAGCTCGTCTCGAGATATCGGAAGAGGATCTCGTCCTTGCTGAGCTGCTCTTCGAGCTCGGCAGCGAGGAGCGCCTCACGGAACTTGCGTTCGAAGGTCCGGTCGCCGGTGAGATAGACGTTCTTGATGTACTGCTGGGTGATCGTCGAGCCACCCTGGACGATCTCGCCCAGCTCCAGGTTGACCTGTGCCGCGCGAGCCACACCTTCGAGGTCGACGCCGTTGTGTTCGTAGAACCGCTGGTCCTCGATCGCGACGACCGCGAGGTTCATGATCTCCGGAACGTCGTCGATGTCGACCTCGACGGTTCTGTCGAAGCCCCGGAAGACGGCGATCTCGTTGCCTTGACGATCGAAGACGGTCGAGGGCACAGCTTCGATCTGCGGCCGTTCATCGGGGAGGTCTCCGGGGAGCGGAGCTCGTAGCAGTGTCAGACCGGCGATCGCTCCTGCGACCGGCGGCACGATCACGGCCGAGATGGCGAGCGCAACGATCACGCGCAGCAAGGTGCCGATCCCGCTCGAGGCACCGCGTTCTCGGCTCCCGCTGCGATTTCGAGACGTCGTGCGTTGTCGTTTCATGGGTCGACCTCGGCTTCGGCGGATGCCGCAGCCTCCAACTCGGCCAGCGCCTCGAGGGTGAGACACGGAGGCAACGCCAAGGTCGCTCGTTCGGTGTCGAACAGCATGTTCGCCGTCGGAGTGCCCTCGGCATCACAGGTGACGAGGTAGCGGGCGGCACCACCCGCGTCTGTCGTCACGAGATCGGCCGACAACACGCGAGCCGGAGCCGGAACGGACATGAGCAATGGTTGGTCCGTCATCGGCACTTGGATGAGCCGACCGTTCTCGTCAACGAGTTCGCGACTGACCACCACGGCAACCGTCGCCTGTGTACCGATGGCGACACCGGGAGGCCCGACCAGCTCGAAGGTGGTCGATGGCGCGGGCGCCCTGACCTGGAGGGCGATCGTGGCCGAGCCGGTGTGGCTCAACACGATGACGACCGGGTCGACCGAGGCAAGGAGGTTCGGAGCGAACGCCCGGATGCGCAGTCGACCAGCTTGGAGACCCGTTGCCTGCCAGTTGCCTTCTTCGTCGCTCACCGTTTCGCCCACCGCCTGGCCGGCAGTGGTGAACCGCTCGATGCGGATCGTGGCGCCGGCGACGGGTGTCCCGTCAGGGAGCAGCACCGAGCCGTCGAGGGTCACTGTCCCCCCGGTCAGCTCCACCGCCGATGGTTCGGTGTCGTCGGTCGCGTCCTGCGGGAGGTACGTCGGCCTTCGGCCGAAACCGACCGACGAGAGGGCGTACGGCGACACCGATCGGTCCGATGCGATCGGGACGGCGCTGACGCCACCGAGTTCGAGCGCAAGAGGGTCGCGCTCCTCGGTGTAGGCGGCCACGACGAACTCGCGTTGATTCCAGAGCTGCCACCAGCCGACCACAAGGACGGCGAGGAGAACGAGCTTGACGGCACGCATCCGGAACCATCGGCCAAAACTGCGACGAACTGAGCCATATGGCCCAGTTCGTCAGCTCACGAGCGGATTGTTTGAGTGGTTACTCGACGTCGATGAAGATGCACTCGCCGGGGCACTCCTCGGCCGACTCGATCACTCGCTCGAGGCCGTCGTCGGGAACCCGGGCCATGCCTTCGGCGCCGGCCGGGTTGTTGGTGCCGTCGAAGAGCTTCTCGGCGCCGAAGTTCCCGGCGTCCTCTTTGACGTAATACAGGCCGTCGTCCATTCCGAAGAAGACATCGGGGGCGATCTCAGCGCAGAGACCGTCTCCGGTACAGAGATCTTGATCGATCCAGACTTTGACCATGTGGGACACCTTTTCTTCAGCAAGTCGAGCGATACACCCGACTTCGAGCGATACACACACGTGCGGCGCTCAGGGACACTGGGCCCAATCCTATCGGGCGGTACGGCCAATCTCTGAACTCAAACGCCGAGAACCTCGGGGGATGAGCAGCAGACCCCCCAGTCGGATCTGGGGGATTGTCCGGACAGCGCTCGATCGTTCGCTGCACCACACTGCCGACATGCGCACTCACGAGCCCGGAACCAACAATGTCTGCCACTGACTCGACAGGGGAAGACTCGTCCGGCGCGGATTCTCCGGGAACCGATCCGTCCAGCGCTGCCTCGGCCGCCGGTGACCCGGCAGGACGTGTCTCACGCCTCCCTCTCCTCATCATGTCGGCAGTGATCGCAATGGTGGCGCTGCTCACCCTCGCCATCATGGCCGGGCGGTCACCGGCCAGCTATCCGGAGGGCAGCCCCGAGGCGGCACTCCAAGCGTTCATCACCGCCGTGCTCGACAACGACGACGAGGTGGTGGTGGAGCTGCTGACCGACGAGAACCAATTGCCCTGCCGAACCGAGATCGACGACGAGAACCTCTACGGCCGCCGATGGTCGGAGAATGACGTTCGAGCTGCGCTCGACGACATCGAAATCGACGGCAACGAGGCCACGGCCGTCGTCCAGTTCCGCAACGGCGGTGACGACGACCCCTTCGGCGGCTCGTCGTGGGACTACGACCGGCGGTTCGAGTTGCTCGACACCGCGGACGGCTGGCGAATCGACCGGGCCGAATGGCCCTACTCATTGGAGCGTTGCACGGGTGGAGTGAACTGATGGGAGTCCTGTTCAGCGGTCTCATTCCGCTCCTCGTCCTCGGCGGATTGGTCTTCGCCATCGTCAGCGGCTTCCGGAACGCGACTGGTGACCCGTCTGATCCCATCGACGCCTCGGAAGCGGCGAAGTCCTTTGCCCTCCACGTCGGCCTCTATGTCGCGCTGATCGCCTCGATCGTCGGCATGATCGACGTGTTGCAGTCACTGATCGAGGAGAGCGACCGTCTCGCCGGCTCGAACTCGGATCTGGCCCGTGGACTGTCCCTTCTGATCGTCGCCGTGCCCGCTGGCGCACTGCTGCTTCGCTCGATCAGTCGGCGCTCGCTCGCCCGGACCAGCGAAGGCCGTCGGCCCTCGCGGGGCTGGTCGGTGTATCTGGTAGCAGCCCTCACCACCACGCTCATCGGCTCGCTGACGTCGATCGCCCAGATCGCCTCAGACGCGACCGACGCCACCCGGAGCGTCGAGGGCACCGAGGTCATGCAGCTCTTCGTCTGGTTCGCGGCCTGGTGCATCCACTGGTTCGTGCTCCGTCCGTGGCTGCGGCCGCGTGGCGATGCCCATCTCGCCATCGGCACGGTCGTCGGCCTCTCGTGGTTGCTCTCCGGTCTGGGAGCCGTGACGTACCGAATGCTCGCCGGCGGGTATGACTCGGCGTTCGGCGACACGTTGACCTCATCGATCGACATCGCGTTCTGGCTCATCATCGCCATCACGGGCGGCGTGGTGTGGGCGGGACACTGGGTGTTCACATTCAACCGGCCCGAGCCCGGAACGGCCGTCGAAGGGCCGCGCCGAGGCTCACCGCTGTGGTTCCTCACCGTGGTGGTCGCAGGAACGCTCCCCGGTCTGGTTGCGATCGTCTTCACCACCACGGTGATGATCAGCGGACTGGTGATCTGGTTCGTCGGCACGACCGACCAGGATGCAGCCGACTACTTCGAGCCGGCTCCCGCACTCATCGCCGCAGCGTTCATCGCCGTCGTGACCTGGGCCTACCACCGCTGGGAACTCGAACGCCACGGCGGCGATGAGCGAAACGAGTCGATTCGATTCCACGACTACGCAGCCGTCGCAGCAGGACTCGTTGCCGTGGTATCGGCAGCGGCGTCGTTGGTGGCGTTGTCGATAGACGTGCTCATTGCCCAGTCCACGTTCGCCGGCTCGTCGCGGACCGACAATGCACTGATCATCATCCTCACCGTGCTGGTCGTCGGTGCGCTGATCTGGTGGCGGTACTGGAACCACATCGAGATCCAGCGGCTGGCTCGACCCATCGAGGAAAGCGACTCCTTCTGGCGGAAGCTGTACCTGATCACCGGGTTCGGGCTCGGCGGCCTCGTCTTCGCCGTCTCGATCACGTGGGTACTGTTCGCCTTCTTGCGGGACCTGCTCGACGGCGCACTCGGTCGCCAGACCGGCGAAGATCTCGCCTACCCGATCGGCTGGGCGCTCGCCGTGGTCGGAGCCGTTTGGTACCACTTCGAGGTCTGGGGAACGGACCGAGCCGTCCTCGCCAACCGTCCGCCACCACCGCCTGCGCCTGTACCGCCACCACCGGCCCCGATCAGAACGGCCGTCACCGGACCGGCTTCGGTCCGTTTCACATCGCGGCCCGCCCACCTCGCCGACGCCGGCGAGCTCTACACCCTCCAGCAGGCCGAGCTCGGCGAGCGGCTGGCCGCCACCGCACCGCCCATAACGGGCACCTCGAGTCTCGAACCGATCGAGACCTTCGCCCAGATGAAGGCTCGATTGGCGGCTTCGCACACCACGGTCGTGATGGATGGACATCGGATCGTCGGATTCGTGACCGTGCCGACTGCGACCGGTGATACCGCACAGACCGTGACGGCTCCCGACTACGCAGGTGAGGAGCGCCGATCGATCCTGTCTGCGGTTGGGAGACCGGAACCGGCCGCACCCGCCGGCAGCGAATCCCCGGGGTGACCTTCGCCTCGGCCGAGTGCGATGCAGGTCGGTGCTGGCATCATGACGTGATGCCCAGCCGGATGACCGACGCCGAATCGCTCATGTGGAGCGTGGAGCAGGATCCTCGGCTTCGTTCGACGATGGGGGCGATCGTGCTCGTCGACGGGGCGCTCGACCCCGAGCGTCTGCGCAACACGATCGTCAAGGCGCTGCCGAACGTCCCGGCGCTACGAGAACGCATCCAACCGAGCGGCATTCCACTGGTGCCACCGGAACGAGTGCTCGATCGACACCTCGACCTCGACCATCACCTGCGAGCAACGCGGATGTCGGGGTCGGCCAGCCTGCCGGCCCTCGAGGCGTTGGCCTGCCGAATCATCAACGACCCGTTCGATCGCACTCGACCACTCTGGCAGTTCGACGTGGTCTCCGGACTTCCACGACGACGTTCGGCTCTGGTGATCAAGCTGCACCACTCGATCGCCGACGGACAGGGCGCCCTCTCCCTCGCAGCCAATCTCCTCGAGTTCCAGGCCGACGCTCCCCCGCCGGAGCCCGGAAGCGTCGCAGAGGTGCTCGAGGCACTGGCCGACGAATCGCCCCGAGATCCCGAACCGGCCACGCTCGGCGATTCTCTCCGCTTCGGAGCAGAACGAATCGCCGGCTTCCTCAACGAGGCAGCCAACGCGCTGACCAACCCTCAGCGTGCGGCCGAGGCCGGCGCCACGGTCAAGCATCTTGCCGACCAGTTGCCGTCGTCCGAGTCCGGAACCAGGTCGCCGCTCTGGGCCGCCCGGTCGGGCAACCGCAGACTGACCACCCTTGCCTTTGCGCTCCCGTCGCTGAAGGCGGCAGCCGAGAAGCGCGAGATGAAGGTGAACGAACTCTTCGTCTCCGCCTGTGCCGAAGCAGCGTTGACGCAGCACGAGCGAGCCGCGGTCGCGCTTCCGGAGATTCACACGTCGATCGTCATCAGTACGAGGACCGCAGACGACCCCGCAGCCCGCAACGCAGCGGTACCGGTTGCCCTCGTACTCCCTGGCACTGGGTACTCGAGAGAGGATCGGCTCCATGCGCTGCGGGCCCAGGTCCAAGCCAAGCGGGACTCGGTGAACACCACGGCGGATGCTGTCGGCGCACTCGGCGCGATGGCCAACCTCCTCCCGACCTCGATCGCCGCATCCCTCGCCCTGCAACAGACGGGACGGATCGACTTCGCCACCTCCAACCTCGCCGGACCCGCCATTCCACTGTGGATCGGTGGCCGCCGCATCCTCTCATTACGGCCAGTCGGCCCAGTTGCCGGGACCGCATGGAATGCGACCCTTCTGTCGATCGGCGACGACGCCGCCATCGGTCTCCACATCGATCCGGCGACCGGCATCGATTCCTCGGAACTCCGAGCCGATCTGCGGTCTGCGCTCACCTCCCTCGGGGTCGTCGGTGTCCCTCGGTAATCTCGGCTCATGTCGACGCAGGGAACCGGCCCTACCGAGCACCACGCCATGAACCCATCCAGCACGGCGAACCCCTCCAGCGCCGACCTGTCGTTTCCCCGCCAGCACGCCCGTACCCGTCGCTTCACCCTCGGCGCACCCCGCAACATCACGATCAGCCCGGACGGATCAACGATCTACTTCCTACGGTCGCAGCACGGCCAGGACCCGGTCCTGTGTTTCTGGGCCCTCGATGTGGCGACCTCGACCGAACGACTGCTCCTCGACCCGGCGACCATCGGCGGTGACACCGCCGATCTCTCTGCCGCCGAGCGGGCGCGGCGAGAACGGGCCAGGGAAAGCGCATCCGGCATCGTCCGATACACAACCGATCATCTGGTCGAACGGGCCGTCATGGAGCTGGGAGGCTCGATCGTGGTGATCGATCTCCCCACCGGCGAAGTGCAGACCCTCCCAGCCGCCGATGGATTGTTCGACGCGCGCATCGACCCCACCGGCCGGCACTGCGCGTACATCGCCGATCGATCGCTTCGGATGATCGACCTGGCAACGGGCACCGACACCGAGTTGGCCGGTGAGCCTGACCCGTTGGTGAGCTGGGGCCGAGCCGACTTCATCGCCGGTGAGGAGATGGGGCGAACCCGAGGCTATTGGTGGGCACCGGACGGTTCGAGCCTCCTCGCCACCAGGGTCGACGACACGCCGGTCCAGCGATGGTGGATTGCCGATCCGGCACAGCCGGGAACAGAACCGACAGAGATCCGCTACCCCGCTGCCGGCACCGACAACGCTCGTGTCTCGTTGGCCCGCGTGGCGATCGACGGCACGCGTGTCGACATCGAGTGGTCCACGTCGAGCGACGGCGCGCCGTTCGAATACCTCGCCGACATCGTGTGGTCGACCGGGCACGAGCCGTTGATCGTTCGACAGACCCGCGACCAGCGCATCGTCTCCATCGCCGGGATCGACGAAGCGACCGGCGCTCTGGCGGAGCGCAGACGCATCACCGATCCCACCTGGGTCGAGCTCATGCCGGGCTCACCTGCATGGTGCGACGCAGGATTGCTCACGATCGAGGATCGGGGCGAGATCGATCGGCGCGTCCTTTGCCTCGACGGACAACCGGTCCCGACTCCCGACCTCCAGATCAGGTCGATCGTCGATGCCGCCCATCGGCGCGCCGTCGTCACGGCATGGACTGTTCCGACCGAGATCCACGTGTTCTCCATCGACCTCGCCGATGCCATCGCCGAATCGTCGACGTCCCGCCTCACCACCGTTCCCGGTGTGCATCAGGCCACCGCCGACGGCGACATCGTCGTGATCACCTCGTCGACACCCGACATGCCCACCACCACCGTCGACGTCATGACGGTGAACGACGGAGCCTCGGGCACAAGGGTGGCTGCCATCGAGTCACGCATCGACGCTCCGGTGCTGACAGCACGACCTCAGTTCCTCGAGCTCGGACCACGCTCGTTGTCAGGCGCGCTGTTCCTGCCGAACGGCCACGATGGAACAAGCCCGCTTCCGGTTCTGCTCGACCCCTATGGCGGACCGCACGCTCAGCGAGTCCTGAAATCCCATCTCGGCCACCTGACGTCACAATGGTTCGCCGACCAGGGTTTCGCCGTCCTCGTGGTCGACAATCGTGGGACGCCAGGGCGAGGGCCGACATTCGAGCGAGAGGTGTGGGGCGATCTCGCTGCACCGGTGCTCGAGGACCAGCTCAATGCGCTCGACGCAGCGGCGGCAATGTTCCCGATCCTCGATCTCGATCGGGTGGGCATCCGAGGCTGGAGCTTTGGTGGCTACCTGGCCGCCTTGGCTGCACTGCGAGCCCCGGATCGGATCCACGCCGCCATCGCCGGCGCCCCTGTCACCGACTGGCGGCTCTACGACACGCACTACACCGAGCGCTACCTCGGTCACCCAGACGAGCACCCGGACCACTATGCCCGCACAGCCCTCACCACCGATGCCGCAGCGCTGACCCGACCCTTGCTGTTGATCCACGGCCTGGCCGACGACAACGTCGTCGCCGCTCACACGTTGCAGTTCTCCAGCGCCCTGCTGGCTGCCGGCCGAATGCACTCGGTGCTGCCTCTCAGCGGTGTCACGCACATGACGCCGCAGGAGGTCGTCGCCGAGAACCTTCTGCACCTCCAACGAGACTTCTTGCGCCAACACCTCGCTTCTCCTGTCGCAGCAGCGAGATCTGAGCCATGATCGTTGGCGCTGTGTTCCCCTCCACCTTCCCGACGCTGCGTCCATGACCGACGACCTGGCCAAGCTGGCTCCCACGCTGGAATCCATCGGGTGGGACGCCGACCTCGACGACTGGTTGGCCGAACGCCCCTCTGACTCGCACGGCCGGATCGCTCGAACATCGCGCGGCTTCTGCCTCGTCTTCACTGGCGGTGACGCCATCCTGGCTGCATCCAGTTCGATTCGCGCCGTCACCGGACTCGCGCCGGCCACTGGCGACTTCGTCGCCATCGTCGAGGATCCCGATGATGGGCCGGCGGTGTCAGCCATCGCTCCTCGACGCACCTCCCTCACCCGCCGCGCTCCGGGCAAGGTCCCCGAACCGCAGGTGCTCGCCTCCAACGTCGACGCCGTGTTCGTGATGCACGGACTCGACCGACCCGTCAACCTGAATCGGCTCGAGCGGCAGCTGGTGCTTGCCTGGTCCAGTGGTGCCACCCCGGTGGTCCTCCTCACCAAGGCAGACGAGGTGAGCCATTCCGAGGAAGCTGCCGAATCAATCTCGGCCATCGCCCCCGGTGTCGAAACGCTGGCGATCTCGACGGTCTCGGGCCGCAACATCGATCGAGTGAGCCAGCACTTCGTCGGCTCGAGGACCGTGGCGTTGCTCGGTCTGTCCGGAATCGGAAAATCCACACTCGTGAACGAACTCTCCGGCGGGGAGGTCCAGCGCATCGGCGACGTTCGGGCCAAGGACCGCCGAGGTCGGCACACGACCGTCACGCGCGACCTCGTCCCCCTCCCCGGTGGGGGAATCGTGATCGACACCCCCGGTATCCGGGAGATCGGCCTGTGGCAGGCCTATGACGGTCTCGAACGGACATTCCCTGAGATCGCAGCTGCTGCAGCGTCGTGCCGTTTCGCCGACTGCGCCCACGCACAGGAGCCCGGATGCGGCGTCTCCCAGGCACGGGCCGACGGCCTCATCACCGACCGACGCCTCGCTCATTGGGGCGAGCTCCAGGCCGAGCTGGCGCTTCAGGAAGAACAGCTCGAAGACTCCGACCGACGTGAGGAGAGCCGCAGCCGGGCCGGGGCAGAGCGCAAACGAGACGGAGAGCGGAAACGCAAGCCGAGCAAGGGCAAGAAGAAGGGCAAGCGGCACTGACAGTCGACGATGCCCGATGACGAGCCCACCGTTTGCCATACTCGGGGCCGACGAACAGGAGCGTGTGTGATGCGAGGCTTGAGGGCAGCGATGGCCATGGTTGCGTTGGCGGGCGGGATCGGACTCGCGGGATGCGGCCGCTCGGCGCCCGAAGAAGGGGCCACGACGCTCGAGGCCTCGATCAGCCCGTCGTCGTCTGCGGTGATCACCACCCTTCCCCCGACCACCACGCCCCCACCCACCACCACGCCCGAATACATCGTCCAGGATGGCGACTCGCTCTCGATCATCGCCCAGCGATTCGGTGTGAGCACCGAGGATCTCGCCAACTTCAACGGCATCGAGAACGCCAACGACATCAAGGTCGGCCAGACGCTCACGATTCCTCCCACCACCACTCCACCCACGTCCGCCAGCGAGTGACATGACACTCCGACTCGGCGACACCGCGCCGGACTTCACCGCACCGACCACTGAGGGCGAGCTCGCCTTCCACCAGTGGAAGACCGATTCCTGGGCCGTCCTGTTCTCGCACCCCGCTGATTTCACCCCTGTATGCACCACCGAGCTCGGCGAGACGGCACGGCTCGGTACCGAGTTCGCCAATCGCAACACCAAGGCGATCGCGGTCAGCGTCGACACCGTCGCAGAGCATGAGAGTTGGATCGGCGACATCGAGGAGACACAGGGCACGGCGGTCAACTTCCCGATCATCGGCGACCCTGATCGCAAGGTCGCCGATCTCTACGACATGATCCACCCGAACGCCGACGACACGATGACGGTCCGCTCGGTCTTCATCATCGATCCGGCCAACAAGGTTCGTCTGACGCTCACCTATCCAGCCTCGACCGGCCGCAACTTCGACGAGATACTGCGCGTGATCGACTCGCTCCAACTGACCGACGCCTTCAAGGTGGCCACTCCGGTCAACTGGAAGCACGGTGAGGACGTCATCGTCTCGCCGAAGCTGAGCGACGACGAAGCGAACGACCTCTTCCCCGCCGGCTTCACCGCCATTAAGCCGTACCTCCGCACGACCGCACAACCGAGCTGATTCGGGCAGGCCGGTGTCGGCGTCGCTGACGGGCCTCGTTCAAGCGAGAACGAGCCCGCCAGACGCGGCCAACGACCACGCGTGCCGCCAGCCATCCGGGTCGAGACCAAGCCCGCGGAAGCGGACCTCGGTGTGCGCGATGTTGCCAAGCCCGCAGGCCGCCTCGGCCATGGCGATGATCAAGGGCATCACCGAATCGTCGCTACCGGCCACAGCCAGCTTCGCTGCGTCGATCGCTTCGCGGCAGGCGTCGAGGTCGTTCTGCTGCCGAGATGCCGTTGCGGTCGCCAGATGAGCGAACGATTGATCGAGATACGTCGCCGTGGAGTTCGAGAGCACCTCGCCGGCCCGCTCGAACACCGTTCCGACATCGCCACGGGCCGCTGCCACGATCGCTTCGACGGCTCGAGCATTCATGCTCGCCGCTCCTGACACGGTTTCGACCCACCGGAGATGGGCTGAGGCTTCATCGACTGCTCCTCGCTGGAGCAGAGCGAGTGCCACGGCGACGGCAAGGTCGGTCTCGCCGAGCATCTCGGGATCTGGGGCCTCCTCCTCGAAGCGGGCCGCCCATCGGATCGCCGACTCGGCTTCCCCCAGCAATGCAGCCGTGCTCGCGTTGGCGATCACGGCGAACCGGATCGCTTCCACACTCGGCGTGCGTTGGGCGGCGAGATACCCAGACTCGAGCACCTGGCGTCCGTCATCGATCTGGCCAAGGCCCACGAGCGAGCGGCCAACGAGCCCCGTTGCCTGCGCTGCCAGACCAGGATCATCGGCCTGCTCGGCCAGTGTTCTGGCGGCCTGTGCGTTCGAGAGGGCGGCGCCGATGTTTCCGGACCACAGGTCGAGCGAGGCCGCCAGATTCTTCATCACTGCCTCAGCCCAGGGGTCACCACGGCGCGCCAGTTCCGGCCCGACTTCGGTCAGCAGGACGCGAGCACGGTCCCACTCGCCCGAGTGGAACGAGACCCACGCATCAATGCCCTTCGCCCACGCCATTCCGCCGACATCACCGAGCTCGCCGAAGATGGCCACCGAGCTCGACACGAGCTCGCGTGCCTCGGCGAGATCACCGGCCCGGAAGGCGATGAGCCCGAGACCGTGGAGCGCCCACGCCTCGGAACGACGATCGTCGCTGGCAGCGGCAACCGCCTTCGACTTCTCCATTGCCGACCGGGACCGAGCGGTGTCACCTCGACCCATCTCGGACAGTCCGAGAAGTCGGAGAGCGAGCCCTTCCTTCTCGCTGTCGCCGAGATCATGCAGTTTCACCGCTGCCTCGGACAACCGCTGCACGGCACGGTCGAAGTCGCCCCGCTTGCGATCGAGCTCGCCGTGTTCGAGCTGTACGCGAGCGGCCAGCAACGGATCGGGAGCGGCGATGGCGACGATCTGATCCAGATCGTCTCTCGCACCCACGAGGTCGCGCACGTCGGATCGGGATCGCGCCCTGCCGTACAAGAAGCCGGCCTTGGTCTCCGGATCCGTGGCCAGATCGACACCGAGCCCGTACCAGTGCTCGGCCTCGGTCGGCGCACCGGTGGCCAGAGACCGATTGGCCGCCTCGTTGACCCAGTACAACGCCTTCTCTCGCACGTCAGCGGCGTCGAGCTCGCTCGAGCCGGAGAGACCATCGAGCAGCTCTGAGGCGGCAGCGTAGTGCCGTGCGATCACCAGCACGATGGCGAGCCGGTGTTCTGCCGGCCCGAGGTTCTCGAGGTAGGAGGCGATGGCATGATGAGTGATCGCCCGACCGGTCTTGGTGAGCGTGGCATACGCCACGTCACGCACCAGATCGGAGCGGAACTCATAGCGGTGACCGTCCACGACGATCAGATCGGCCTCGACCAGTCGCGCGATCAGCGGATCGATGTCCTCGATCCCGAGCTGCATCTGCGCCATTCGCCGCAGGCCGCTGATGGGACCGTTGGGCCCGAACACCGCCGCTGCCTCGACCAATGCCCGCAGCTTTGGCTCGAGCGCATCGAGTCGAGCCGCGATGATTCCCCGAAGGTTGTCCGGCAAGCTCAACAACTCGCTCGAGGATGCCAGAACGGCTCCTCCCCCTTCCGCCTCGCTCCGGCTCTTGACGAGCCCCGCGAGCTCCTCGATGAAGAGAGGATTCCCGCCGCTCCGCTCGATGATCCGTTGCTTGGCCTCGTCCTTGAGGTCGAGACCGAACTCGTCGAGCATCTCGAGGGCCGCTTCATTGCCGAGCGAGGTGAGAGGCAGAACCATCGAGCCATAGCGACCGGGCGGAAGCTCTCCCGATGTCGACGCCTTCGACGTCATCAGCAGGAAGAATCGACATCGACTGAACTCCTGAAGAATGTGCTCGAGGAGGAGTTTCACGCCGTCGGAGGCCAAGTGAACGTCTGAGATGACCAGCACGACCGGCCGCCTGACCAGCTCCGCCGCAAGCAGCACCGTGAACGCGAACATCACCTCGGCCCGGTTCGTTTCGCTGTCGCCACCTCGCAAGGACGTCGCGACGCCGAGGGTGTGCAGAAGTGCCGAGGAATAGCGGTCGCGAAGTTCCGGCTCGAGATCGTCGAGATGCGCGGTCAGCCCGCTGCTGACCACGAGCGCTGCATGCTCGGGGTCGGCGTCGACCTCGAGCCCGAACACCTGTCGCAAAACATCGGCGATGGGCCACCAACCGTTGGCCTCGCCATACGGCACCGCTCGCCCTTCGATCACTCTGGCGTCGTACTGGGCACCGATGCGGGCGGCTGCTTCTTGAACGATCCGGGTCTTGCCCATGCCGGCTTCGCCGACGACGAGGGTGGCGTGCGCCCTCGAGCCGTCGAACGCCAGGCCGGCCTGCGTCTGGATCGCCGCCAGCTCCAGCTCGCGACCCACGAATCCCACCGACCGGCGACTCCGGGTACCGGGCGGTCGCACCGGATTCAGGGCCACCCAAGCCTCGACCGACTCCTCCCGACCCCGAGCCTGCACAACGCCGAACGGCCGATAGGAGAAGGCGTCCACGGTGGCGGCATGTGTGCTGTGGCCTACCAGCACACGGCCCGGCTCGGCCACGCCCTCGAGTCGTGCCGCCAGGTTCATCACGTCACCCATAGCGGTGTAGTCACCACCGGCGCTGGACATGCCGACCAAAACCTCGCCGGTGTTGACACCGATTCGAAGCCGGAGTGGCGCATGCGAACTCGCAGCCAAGGCGAGCATCGTCTGCTGCATGCGGAGAGCAGCACGCACGGCACGCTCGGCGTCGTCCTCGTGAGCAATCGGCGCACCGAACAGCGCCACGATGCCATCGCCGAGGATCTTGTCGACGACACCCCCGAAGGCAACGATGTCGGCGGCCAGACGCTCGAAACACCGGTCGACGAGGTGCTTCACGTCCTCGGGGTCGAGCGTCTCGGCCAAACTGGTGAATCCGACGATGTCGGCAAAGACCACGGTAACGACGCGCCGTTCTTCGTCTCCGACCGATTGGTGTGTCCCACAATGCGGACAGAATCGGGATCCGGGAGGAACCTCTCCTCCGCACGACGAACACCGCATCCGGCTGAGCCTAATTGGCCGACGGGCTCGGCCAGTCATTGCGCGCCCAGTCATTGCGCTCCATCTCCGCTCGATCAGATCGGCTCGCGTCTGGCCTCCGCTACCGTCTCGCCGGTGAATCAGGCGAAGAACAGCATCGATGACACCTCCAGACGATGGTGGCGCACCGACGTCGTCTACCAGGTCTACATCCGTTCGTTTGCCGACGGGAACGGTGATGGAACCGGTGACATCGCTGGTCTTCGATCCCGCCTTCCCTACCTTCGCGACCTTGGCATCGACGCCCTGTGGCTGAACCCCTGGTATCGATCGCCGCTCCACGACGGCGGCTACGACGTTGCCGACTACCGCGACATCGAGCCCCGGTACGGGACGTTGGACGAAGCCGAGGCGCTGATCGTTGATGCCCACGAACACGGGATCAAGGTCATCGCCGACCTCGTACCCAACCACACCTCGTCAGCACACGTTTGGTTCCGGGAGGCGCTCGCCTCACCACCGGGGTCACCGGCCAGAAACCGCTACCACATCCTCCCCGGCAAGGGCGACGGATCGTTGCCGCCGACCGACTGGACCAGCGTTTTCGGTGGCCCGGCTTGGACTCGCCTCGACGACGGCGAGTGGTACCTGCATCTCTTCGACCACACCCAGCCCGACCTGAACTGGGAGAACTCTGAGGTCGTCGAGGAGTTCAAGGAGATCTTCCGATTCTGGCTCGATCGAAACGTCGACGGTTTCCGAGTGGACGTTGCCCACGGTCTGGCCAAGGACATGTCGTACCCAGACGTCGGCGGTGTCACGGGCGAGCTGCTCAGCAACGCAAAGACTGCCGGCCACCCGTTCTGGGACCGTGATGCCGTGCACCCGATCATCCAGGGCTGGCGCTCAGTGCTCGATGAGTACCCCGGGTCGATGATGGTGGCAGAAGCCTGGGTCGCTCCGGACCGGCTCCCCCTCTATCTTCGCAAGGACGAGTACCACCAGTCGTTCAACTTCGACTTCCTTTCGGCGGAGTGGGATGCCGAGGAGATGCGCGAGGTCCTGACCACTTCGATCGACGCCGCCCACGAGGTTGGCGCCGCCCCGACGTGGGTCCTGTCGAATCACGACGTCGTCCGCCACACGACCCGCTACGGACTTCCGAAGGGCACAGACTGGCGGGCCTGGCTGCTCGACGGTCCGCACGACATCCTCGATGCCGAGCTCGGGCTCACCCGGGCCAGGGCGGCCACCTTGCTCATGTTGGCGCTGCCCGGCGGCGTCTACCTCTACCAGGGTGAGGAGCTGGGCCTTCCCGAGGTGTGGGATCTGCCGCTGGACGTCCTCGACGATCCCGTCTGGGAGCAGTCCGGACGTACCCGCAAGGGTCGAGACGGATGCCGGGTGCCGCTCCCCTGGACCGTCGAAGGCATGTCGCTCGGCTTTGGAACCGGCGACAGCTGGTTGCCCCAGCCCGAGGGGTTCGCTGCGCTGTCAGTCGAAGCGCAATCCGGCGTCGACGGGTCAACGCTCGAGCTCTACCGATCAGCCCTGGTAGAGCGGAAACGTCTGTTCGTCGGCGACGAGTCGATCGAGTGGCTCGATGCCCCCGAAGGCGTCATCGCTTTCCGTCGAGGATCCGGCGTCGAGTGCTGGGTCAATTTCTCCGCGAAGCCGGTGCCACTCGATGCGGGCCGCACCCATGTGCTGGCCAGCGGCGAGCTCACACCGAACGGCGAACTTCCCGTGGACACCACGGTCTGGCTCGCCTGAGCCGGTCCTCCGCTCGACTGAGTACCAATCATCCGAATGTCGGATGGCACCGGTGGCCGGGGGGCCTAGCGTTCCTTCCAAATCAGGAGGAATGTAATGAGTTCACCCACGTCCACTGTCACCATGGCCGCCCACTGTGAGGGCGCAACAAAGACCTACGGCTCGGGTGACACCGAGGTCCACGCCCTGCGGAATGTCACGGTCGGTTTCGAGGCCGGCCACTTCACCGCGATCATGGGGCCGTCCGGCTCCGGCAAGTCCACGCTCATGCAGTGCATGGCGGGCCTCGACCGTCTCACCTCCGGCTCCACCTACATCGGTGACGAGGAGCTGTCCTCCCTCAACGACAAACGCCTGACCATGATCCGGCGTGAACGCCTCGGCTTTATCTTCCAGGCCTTCAACCTCATCCCGACACTGACGGCGAAGGAGAACATCACGCTCCCGCTCGATCTGGCAGGGAGCAAAGGCGACCAGGCGTGGATCGACGAAGTGATCTCGATCACCGGGCTCGGCGATCGTGTCGGCCATCGGCCCAACGAATTGTCCGGCGGCCAACAGCAGCGAGTAGCAGTCGCCCGAGCGATGGCCAGCCGCCCGGCGATCATCTTCGGCGACGAGCCGACGGGCAACCTCGACACACGGACCGGAGCCGAGATCCTCGAATTCATGCAGAAGGCCGTTCGAGACCTCGGTCAGACCATCGTGATGGTCACCCACGACCCGGTCTCCGCGAGCTACGCCGACCGGGTGCTGTTCCTCACCGACGGTCAGATCATCGACGAGATGACGGATCCCACGGCCGACAAGGTCATCGACAAGATGAAGTCGCTCGGAGACTGACATGTTCAAGGCCACGCTGAAGTCCATTCGCGGTCACCTCGGCCGGCTGCTCGCCACCATGGCGGCAGTCATCCTCGGCATCTCGTTCCTCGCCGGAACGCTCGTGTTCACCGACTCGGTCCAACAGGCGTTCGACGAGCTGTTCGCGACCGTCTTCGAGACGACAGATGCACAGGTTCGATCCACCGAGACCGTCGACGCCGGTTTCGGCATCGAGCTCCGAGGTCGAATCGACGAGTCAATAGTCGCCACCGTGCAAGCCGTCGAGGGTGTCGACGTCGCCGAAGGATTCGTCCAGGGCACAGCCACGGTCATCGACAAGGACGGAGAACCGATCGGAAATCCCGGTCAGGGTCCCCCCACGTTCGGCTTCTCGTGGGGCATCGACGACGGGCTCAACCAATTCAAGATCAAGGAAGGGCGCGCCCCGACCGGCCCGAACGACGTCGTGCTCGACGGCAACACCGCAGACCTGGGCAACTTCGAGCTCGGCGACACCGTGCGGATCCTCACCACCTCGGGATCGAACGAGTTCGACCTCGTCGGGATCGCCCAGTTCGGGGAGTCGAATTCCATCGGTGGCGCCACCACTGCGTTGTTCGACATCGCCACGACCCAGATGCTTCTCGGAGCCGAGGGCCAGCTCGACGCCATTTCGGTACGGGCAGCGGAAGGGATCTCCGAGGAGGAGATCGTGCAGCGCATCACGGCTGAACTCGGCGACGGTGTCGAGGCGATCACGGGAACCGAGTCGACCGAGGAGAGCCAGAGCGCCATCGCCGAGGGTCTGGCGTTCTTCAACATCTTCCTACTGGCGTTTGCGATCATCGCCCTGTTCGTGTCGGCTTTCGTGATCTACAACACCTTCGCCATCCTGGTCGCGCAGCGCTCGCAGGAATTGGCGCTGCTCCGAGCCATCGGCGCCTCCCGGCGCCAGGTGCTCACCTCGGTGTTCGTCGAAGCACTCATCGTCGGCATCGTCGGGTCGCTGCTCGGCGTGCTTCTCGGCATCGTGTTGTCCTTCGGGCTCGGCGCCATGCTCACCGCCTTCGGGATCGAGCTGCCGTCCGGCGGACTCATCGTGAAGCCGGCCACCGTCGTGATCAGCCTCGTTGTCGGCACCATCGTCACGCTCTTCTCGGCGGTGTTCCCTGCCGTGACGGCATCGAGGATCAGCCCGATGGAGGCACTACGAGAGAGCGCAGCCGAGCCGTGGCACCGCAACAACACCCGCTTCGCCATTGGCCTGCTCATCACGGTCCTCGGTGGCGTCGCCATCTTCTTCGGGCTCCTGCAGCCGGAGCTCACCCTCGCCGGTGTCGGCATCGGGGCCATGTTCATCGGTGTCTTCGTGCTCGGCCCCACCATCGCCCGACCCGTCTCGCGGGTGCTGGGCGCACCGATCGCCAAGTTCCGGGGCACGACCGGAGCCATCGCGCAGCAGAACGCCATGCGAAATCCGAAGCGCACGGCACGAACGGCTGCCGCCTTGATGATCGGCGTCGCCCTCGTTGCCGGCGTCACGGTGTTGGCATCGACGCTCGCCGCCACCATCGAGGACACCGTTGGTGAACAATTCACCGGCGATTTCGCCATCGATTCCGGCTCATTCGGTCCCGGTGGCGGCTTCAGCCCGCTGCTGACAGACGCCGTCGCCGAGATCGACGGTGTCGCCACGGCGGCGTCCTTGCGGATCGCGATCGCCGAGGTCGACGGCAAGGGCGACTTCATCGGAGTGGTCGACCCCGCCACCGCCTTCGACGTCATCGATGTCGGAATCACGCAGGGACAACCGAGCGACCTCACCGACACGTCGGTGTTCCTGTTCGAGGACAAGGCTGCCGACCTCGGAGTCGGCCTCGGTGACACGGTGGCGTTCGGATTCCTCGACGGGTCTCTTCGTCCACTCACCGTCGCCGGCATCTACACCGAGGAAGCCTTCCTCGGGAACTATGCGATCTCGCAGGGGTTGTCGGCCGACACCGGCGCAGAGCAGCTCGAGTTCGTCACGTACGTCAAGCTCGCCGCCGGCTACACGATCGATGAGGTCCGCCCCGCGATCGACGCTGCCGCCGCCGACTATCCCAATGCCAAGGTCCAGGACCGTCAGGAGTACATCGATGCACAATCAGCGAGCCTCGACCAGCTCCTCGGCCTGATCTACGGACTCCTCGGACTGGCCGTGATCATCGCTGCCTTCGGCATCGCCAACACCCTGCGGCTCTCGGTCATCGAGCGCACACGGGAGATCGGTCTGCTCAGGGCCGTCGGCATGACCCAGGGGCAGGTCCGCTCGACCATCCGCTGGGAGGCGGTGATCACCGCCCTCTTCGGAGCCGTGCTCGGCGTCATCCTCGGCCTCTTCTTCGGATACGCCATCGTCTACGCTCTGCGGGATCAGGGCGTCACGAGCTTCTCTGTGCCGATCCCGGCCCTGATCCTGGTCGTGGTGCTCGCCGCCATCGTCGGCGTCGTCTCGGCGATCCTGCCGGCACGGCGTGCGGCTCGCCTCAACATCCTGGACTCGATCGCTTCGTGACGGTCTGTCGGCTCGAGCGCGGATGAAGGTCCGCCGCGCCCGAGCCGATGACCTCGATACTGCAGCCGCGGCGCTCGGTGCTGCGTTCGCCGAAGATCCTTGGGTCCGGTGGTGCGTCGACGCAGACGACCACGTCGCCCGGATCACGACGCTCCAACGACTCGCACTCGAACTGATCGGCCTCCCCCACGGACGCGTGTGGATGGCCGAGATCGACGGAGTGGCGGACGGTGCCGCCATCGGGGTCGCGGTGTGGACCGACAGTACGACCGAGATCGATCGCTCACTGCTCGCGACGCTCGCCGACCGCTCACGACCGCTCCACGGCGATCGGCTCCACGCCGCCATCGTTGCCGAACAGAACGCTTGGCACCGGCCGGAAGGCCGACACTTCCACCTGGAGGCGATCGGCACCCGGCCGGAGCACTGGCGCTGCGGGTTGGGATCAGCCGTCCTCAGACCCGAGTTGGAGTTCGCCGATGCCGAAGGCGCCGTCTGTTCACTCGAGACTTCCACCGTCGGGAACACACAGTTCTACGAGTCGATGGGGTTCGAGATCGTGCATCATCGGGTCGTGCCCGGTGGCGGCCCGGACGTGTGGACCATGTGGAGGCAACCCGATCCGGGACCTCAGCGGAGCGTCGGCCCCTTGTAACCCTGCGAGAAGCCGTTTGATGTCAGGGCATCACGGAGCGCAGGCTGCTCTGCCGGCGGAACCCCGTTGATCTTCTGGATCTCGATCTTCTTCAGTTGCTTGCGATGAACGAGCGACGCCAACATGGGCACCCACGAAGCCTCTTCCTCGCCGGCAGGGAACACCGTGAGACTCCGTCCACCACGTTCGAGGAAAGCCAGCGGATGACCATCGCGGAGCACGACGTAGGCCCCGACGGCTCGGCTCGGGCGCCCCTCCACCTCTGGCCACGGGAGCGACGCTCCGTATGGCTGGGCCGGGTCGGATGCCGCGAGCACCATCGGCGGCTCGAGCTCGTCCGATGATCCGGTTCGCCGCTCGTCCCGCAGACGGTCGACGGCACCCGGCAGCGCGAACTGTGCAGCGCCGAGCCCGGTGACGAAGTAGCCGCGTCGCACCTGACCTCGCTCCTCCATCTCCTTCAGCAACTGATAGACACCCGCGAAACCGCCCTCGGCGCCTTCGGCCAACGCCATCTCGCGGGTGAGGACGCCGTAGCGCTCCAGGAGCTGGAGGGCCTGCGTGTGCCGAGCCTCGGTCGGTGTCACCGCCGGAAGTCGGAGCGGTGCGACCAGCGACCAGCGACCGGTCGCCGACGGCGGACCGAGGCGGGACAATTGGCGCATGTTCGGTCGTTGGGCCCGGCCGCTGCGTCCACCGCGGCCAGACGGTTTCTTGGGTCCGCCCCCACCGACCATCGATCGCAGGGGCGTCAGCGAATCGTTCGTGACCTCACCGGCCCACACGAGGTCCCACAGCGTCGTCAGCACAGCGGTGTCGCCGTAGTCATGACCGGCTGCCTGGGCCGCCTCGACCAGATCGGACCAGAACACCGCACCGCGAGCGGCAAGACAAGCCCGGAGCGCGTCGTGCATCTCGCCCTCGACCGGGTCGGCCGGTTCGGGAACCAGCGACGGAACCTGGTCGCGCCACACCAGCCGAATGCGGCCGTCGGCGGCGCCGAGCGAACCGGCGCCGACCCACACCACCTCTCCGGCAGTGAGCAGCGTGTCGAGATCGGCTCGGGAATAGTCGGGAACCCGAGCCGGGAGGATGTCCGTCTCGAGTGAGGACGCCGGCAACGTCGCGCCCTGGAGCGTCGTGAGCACCTGGGCCAAGCCGTCGAGCCCGCGAGTTCGTGAACCGACGTGCTGCCATTCCGGCAGGAAGCGGGCGAGGACATCTTGTTCGACCGGTTCGACCTCCTTGCGAAGCGCGGCGAGCGACCGGCGACGGAGGACCCTGAGCACGTCGTTGTGACACCACTCGCGCTGGATTCCGTCCGGCCTGAACTCGCCTCGAACGATGCGCCCCTGTCGCTCGAGCTCCTTGAGGCCGACCTCGACCCGTTCGCCTTCGACGCCGTAGCGCTCGCCCACCTCCTGGGTGAGGAAGGGGCCGTGGGACTTGGCGTACCGGCTGAGCAGATCACCGAAGGGGTCGTCGACGGAGTCGGTGAAGGCCTGAGGTAGACCTTGCGGCAGTGCGACACCGAGGGCGTCGCGGAGGCGTGACGCGTCTTCTGCCGCTGCGAGACGGTGTTCGCCCCCGACGGCCACCTCGATGATCCGGCGATCGTCGCCGAGGCGGGACACGAGAGACTCGGCGGTCTCCCCAGCTGCATCCTCGTCGACCCGGGCCTCGATCTCGCCGAGCGTGAGCGGGCCGAGCCATCGCAAGAGGTCCTCGACATGATCGATCGAGCGAGCCTTCCACTTGGGGTCGAGACGTTGGAGTTCGGCCTCGAGCGAGGCCAAGACGTCAGCGTCGAGCAGCTCCCGCAACTCTTCGGCTCCGAGGAGGTCCCGCAGCAGTTCCCGGTCGAGCGACAGCGCCGCCGCTCGTCGTTCGGCAAGCGGTGCGTCACCGGCGTACATGTACTGCGCGATCCAGCCGAACAGCAGCGACGACGCCATCGGCGAGGCGGTGTCCGTGTCAACCGAAACCACCTTGATCTTGCGACTCCTGAGCTCGGTGAGCACCTGACGAAGTGCAGGGACGTCGAAGACGTCGTTCAGGCACTCGCGCGTTGTCTCGAGCAGGATCGGGAAGCTCGGATACTTCGATGCGACGCCGAGCAGATCGGCGGCCTTCTGCCGTTGCTGCCACAGCGGGGTCCGCCGGTCCGGGCGGAGTCGTGGAAGGAGCAGAGCCCGGGCCGCACATTCGCGGAACCGGGCCGCGAACATCGCCGAGTTCGGAAGTTGCGCCACCAGCAACTCGTCGAGGTCGTCAGGGTCGACCAGGAGCTCGTCGATCGGGAGGCGATCGACGGCCTCCGGCAGCCGGACGACGATCCCGTCATCGCTCCACATCAGCTCGACGTCCCAGCCGAGCTCCTCGGCCAGCCGATGCTGGAGCGCCATGCCCCACGGCGCATGCACTTGGGCGCCGAAGGGACTGAGAACGCACACTCGCCAGTCGCCGATCTCGTCACGGAATCGCTCGACGACAATGGTTCGATCGCTGGGCACGACACCGGTGGCCTCGCGCTGCTCGTCCAGATACTGGACCAGGTTCTGAGCCGCCAGCCTGTCGAGACCGTTGTCACGACCGAGCCGCTCGAGAGCCTCCTCTCTGGGGAGCTCGGCGATCTCCCGCATGAATGCACCCATCGCCCTGCCGAGTTCGAGCGGCCGGCCCGGCCCATCACCGTGCCAGAACGGCATCTTGCCCGGCTGGCCCGGCGCCGGCGTGACCACGACCCGCTCATGCGTGATGTCCTCGATACGCCACGTACTGGCCCCGAGCAGGAAGGTCTCCCCTGCCCTGCTCTCGTACACCATCTCCTCGTCGAGCTCGCCGACCCGGGTGCCATCGGGGAGGAAGACGCCGTACAGACCGCGGTCGGGGATCGTGCCACCGCTGGTGACGGCGAGGCGCTGTGCGCCGGGCCGCCCTCGTACGACGCCCTCCACCCGGTCCCAGTTCAGGCGCGGCCGCAGCTCGCTGAACTCGTCTGAGGGATAACGCCCCGCCAAGAGGTCGAGGACGTTCGTGAACGCCTCATCAGACAACTCGGCGAAGTTCGCAGCACCCCGCATGAGGGAGAGGAGATCATCGACGGCCCAGTCGTCGAGTGCACACGCGGCAACGATCTGCTGGGCGAGGACATCGAGCGGGTTCCGGGGATAACGGGTGGACTCGATCAGTCCGGCCTGCATTCGTTCGACCACGATTGCGGCCTCGACGAGGTCGGAGCGATGCTTCGGGAAGAACTTGCCGACGCTCGGCGCCCCGACCTGGTGACCGGCGCGACCGACCCGCTGTAAGCCTCGACTCACGGCTCCGGGCGACTCGACCTGCACCACGAGATCGACCGCTCCCATGTCGATGCCGAGCTCGAGCGATGACGTGGCAACGAGGCCCTTCAGCGTTCCCCGCTTCAACTCGTCCTCGATCAGGAGGCGCTGCTCGCGGCTCAGGGATCCGTGGTGCGCCTTCACCAGTTCCTTGCCCGATTCCGGCGACCGACCCTCGGCCTCGGCCGAACGATTCTCACCCTCGAGGGCCAGCTCGTTGAGTCTGGTCGCCAGGCGCTCGGCCAACCGCCGAGCATTCACGAAGACGATCGTGCTGCGATGCTGCTCGATCAGTTCGAGCAGTCTCGGGTGCATCGACGGCCAGATGCTGCGCCGGACGGGGCCGTCGGGGGCGGGGCCCGACATCGACTCCTCGGCGACGACCTCTCCCAGCCGACCCATGTCCTCCACGGGCACGATCACTTCGACATCGAGCGGCTTGCGTACGCCGGCGTCGACGATCGTGACCGGTCTCGCTGACCGATCGGCGTCGTAGCCGCCGAGGAACCGGGCGATCTCCTCCAGCGGACGCTGGGTCGCCGACAGCCCGATGCGCTGGGGAGGGCGATCGGTGACCCGCTCCAGCCGTTCCAGGGTGAGGGCCATGTGTGCCCCCCGCTTCGTGGCGGCGAGCGCGTGGATCTCGTCGATGATGACGGTCTCGACACCGGCGAGCGTCTCGCGCACTCGAGACGTGAGCATCAGGTACAGCGACTCCGGCGTGGTGATGAGGAGGTCGGGAGGCTCCTTCGCCAACTGCCTCCGTTCTTGCTGGCTGGTGTCACCCGTGCGAATGGCGACGTTCGGCTCGTAGAAGGACGAGCCGAGACGCTCTGCAGCCAGGCGTATGCCCTGCAACGGCCCCCGTAGGTTCTTCTCGATGTCGACGGCCAGAGCCCGCAGCGGCGAGATGTAGAGGATGCGCGTGCGGTGGTTCTTGTCCTCGGGCGGCGGCTTGCTGGTGACCTCGTTGAGCCCCCAGAAGAATGCCGAGAGGGTCTTGCCAGACCCGGTCGGCGCAAGGATCAGGGTGTGGTCACCGGCAGCGATGGGCGGCCAACCCTTGGCCTGGGGTGGTGTTGGTTCGGCGAACGTCGTTCGGAACCACTCCGCGGCGGGCGCGCTGAACCCGTCGAGCACGGGATGGTTGCGTTCCGGCTGCTTCGTGCCTGCCACCGGCACACCGTACCCAGGCGGTCTGACAGCAAACCGATCGGGTCAGCCCGTGACGTCGGCCGAGGTGTCTCCGAGCAGGTAACGCGGACCGTCGCCGAGTTCGGCAGCGCCATCGTCCGGGTTCCAGATCGCACACCGGGCCAGCGACAAGCAGCCGCAACCGATGCAACCGCCCAACGTGTCCCGCAGCTGTGTCAGCTCGGCGATGCGCCGATCGATGTCGACCCCGAACTCGGTGGCGAGCGCTGCCCAGTCCCCGGCGTTGGGGGTACGCCCAGACGGGAGGGCTGCGAGCTGGGTCTCGATCTCATCGAGCGAGTATCCGAGGCGCTGGCAGATGCGGATGAAGGAGATTCGCCTGATCACCGATCGAGCGAACCGTCGGTGCCCGGAAGGTGCTCGCTCGGATGCGATCAACCCATGATCGGCGTAGAAGCGCACCGCGCTGACGGCGAGCCCCGTGCGATCGGCCACCGCCCCGATCGTCATCAGCTCAGCGCCACGTCCCGTCACCTCGAACAGTCCCATCTCGAACAGTCCCATCTCGAACAGGCGAATCTCGAGAAATCCCTTGATCTCAACATTGGTTGAGATAGTAGAACGGACACATGACCTCAACAACAGGAACTCTCGAACACGTCAACCTCACGGTCAGCGATCCGGAGCGGACGGCCGCCATGCTCGTCGATCTCTTCGACTGGCATGTGCGATGGAAGGGCGGATCGATCCACGACGGCCACACGATCCACGTCGGCACCGACATCGATTATCTGGCGCTCTACACGATGCCGGGCTCCGCGGTCGGTCTCGTCGACTCCTATCGGCAGGTCGCAGGGCTCAATCACATCGCGATCGTGGTCGACGACCTCGATGCGCTCGAGGACCGAGTCGTCGCCGCCGGCTTCGTGCCGACCAACCATGCCGACTACGAACCGGGCCGCCGTTTCTACTTCCGGGACCACGACAACGTGGAGTACGAGATCGTCTCATACGCCTGACCGTCCGATATTCGCTGGACCGAATCTCAGGTTCTGCGTATCGTCATCTTCGTCCGATGCGGATGCACCGCTCGACGAACCAGAAAGGAGGGCCCACCATGCTGATTCCCATTCTGCAGCTTCCAAATTTGCAGGCGATCGACATCGCTCAGACCCGTGAACAACTCACGACCGTCCCGGCCCTCCTCGATCGCTGCCGGGGCTGACCAAACCAATCGTCACCCCAAACTGAGCGCGACCCGAACCCTGTTCTGACCGGTCGCGCTCGCACGCCCCGAGCGCGACCGGACGCGTCACGAGCCGCAGTGACCGGTCGCGCCCCCACTTCAGCGAGAGAAGCGAACCATGCACCCTGTACCCGACTACCAACACGTCCAACTCATGCACGACCAGCGTCGACAGGAAGCACAACGTCGACGCACCGCCGGCCAACTCCGCAACGAGGCGCGCCAAGCGGCGCTCACCCGACCGGAGACGGCGGATCACCACCGACCGTCATTGCTGGACGCACTCAGCACACGATTGCGTGCGCTCAGCCCGAGACCGCGGCGAGCACGAGCGCAGTGATCGGCACGATGACGGACAACACGAATACCCGATCACAGGATCGGCCTCATGACCGCCGGGGAACGTTGGTTCCCCGGCGTTCTGGGTGGTAGCGCCTGACCATTAGGCTCGACCCCCATGACCAAGCCCTTCCGATTCGGTGTCCAGGCCAAGACGGCGACTTCGCGTTCCGAGTGGATCGAGCTGGCCAAGAAGACCGAGGACCTCGGATACGCCACCCTCACCATTCCGGACCACTTCGACGGACAACTGGCGCCGACCCTGGCTCTCCAGGCCGCGGCCGATGCCACCGAAACACTCCGGGTGGGCGCCCTCGTCTGGTGCAACGACTACCGCCACCCGGTCGTGTTCGGAAGCGAGATGGCAACGCTCGACCTCCTCTCCGATGGACGTCTCGAGCTGGGCATCGGGGCCGGTTGGATGAAGTCGGACTACGACGCAGCCGGCATGACCTATGACCGGCCCGGCGTCCGGATCGACCGCATGATCGAGTCCGTGCAGATCCTGAAGGGGCTCTTCGGTGACGGCCCGTTCTCCTTCGAAGGCGAGCACTACACGATCACCGATCTCGATCTTCATCCCAAGCCACTGCAGAAGCCGCACCCGCCGTTCTTGATGGGCGGAGGAGGCCCGCGCTTCTTGCGTCTGGCCGGCAAACATGCCGACATCGTCGGCGTCAATCCCAACCTCCATGCCGGCGTGATCGATGCCAACACCGCCAGCGACGCCACGGCGGCCAAGTACGCCGAGAAACTCTCCTGGGTCAAGGATGGTGCCGGCGAACGCTTCGATGACATCGAGCTGAACGTTCGAGTCTTCGTCGTGATGTTCACAGACGACCGCAACGGCACTGCTGAGATGCTGGCACCGGGGATGGGGATGTCAGCAAACGACGCTCTCGAATCGCCGTTGGCACTCGTCGGCGATCCAGCCTCGATGATCGATGACCTCGTTGCTCGCCGTGAGACCTACGGCTTCAGCTACGTCGGTGTCGGACCGGCCGAAATGGAACAGTTCGCACCAGTCGTCGCCCAATTGGCCGGGAACTGAACCAGCGCCGCGAACGCTGACGACCCAATGCCTTCCTCCGCGAACCCAGACCCAGGCGAAAACCACCACGACGGCCTCCTCGAGCGCTTCGACGACTTCAAGGACCGCGTCGAGGACGCTGCCATCCGTGCCGAGTACGAGACTGGCGGACGAGAGACCTCGGACGAAGAGGCCAAGGCCCATGCTCTCGTGCGCGCCGCACGCATGACGCTCGGCTTCGTCGTCACGATCGTCGGTATCGCCGCCCTGCCGTTGCCCGGTCCTGGTTGGCTGATCATCGCCGGAGGACTCACGATTCTCTCGAAGGACGTCGCCTGGGCCGAGCGGCTGCTCCGCTACATCCGCAAGCGGGTCCCCGGGATTCCCGAGGACGGAAAGATCCCGCGCTCGTCGCTGGTGACGATGGCCGTCATGACCCTCGCCTTCGTCGCGGCGTCCATGTGGTGGACCTTCAGTCGCGGATCGGACGAGATCCAGGCGGGTGAGTACCTCGTGGTCGAGATCACCGAGCCCGTTGCGGTCACCGATCCAGGAATCAACGTGTTTCTCTCGGAGTCGGGCGCGATCAACGTGTTCGAGCCGCCATGCGAACCGGTGATGATCGCCGTGGTGGAGCGGTCCAAGACCGAATACGTGTTGGGCGAGCTCGAAGATGCCAACTGGACCTGCGGGGACAGTCGCCTGGTCAAGAACCTGAGTGGGTCCACGCTGGAGTTGGGCTACTCGACCGATGGCATCGTGAACTGGTTCTTTGCCGACGACGAACTCTCGTCGATCGAGGTCACGAGCGACGAGGGCACCTTCCGCGCCGAGGTCACCCGGCGTTGACGCAGGCTGCCGCCTGCTCACGCCTGCGAGCAGTGGGCCGATCCTTCTCCGGTGAAGCAGCCGGCCATTGACGATCTCGAGCTGAAAGCCGCGATCCGAGTCGAGCGATTTCGGTTCTTCTTCGCCAACCGCTGGGGCGGCCCGGTCGGAACGTTCTTCGCCGTCGCGCTCTACTCCACGATCATCTCAGCAGCGGGCCACCCACCCCGCGGTCTTGCCTGGTGGGCGATCGGCATGCTCACCGTGATGGTGCTGATGGCCGCCACCGTGGTCCTGCCGCCGCTCGTCGCTGCGAGGAATGACGAAGGTCTGCCGTCAGCCACGAGGTGGCTGCAAATTCTCACCGGCATCGGGTACGGAAGTCTGATGTGGCTCGACCTCGAACTCACTCGCACCACAGAGTTTCGTTGGATAACGCTCGCGATGATCTTTGCAGTGAGCGCTGGCGTGTTGTCCGGTTTGTCCGGTGTCAACTCGCTCAGCAAGCTGACTCTCATCCCGATGTGTGTCGGGGCTTCGTCAGCCCTACTGGTTGCCGGTCAACCGATCATGGCGCTCAGCGTTGCTGTCTTTGCCGGCATCGCTCTGCGCAGCCTGGCCGAGAACGACAAGCTCTGGGTCGAGCTCATCGTGTTGCGGATCATCTCGAATCGAGTGGCCGAGGAGAACGTCTGGGCAGCAACCCATGATCCGCTGACCGAACTCCTGAATCGTGCCGGCGTGATGCAGCATCTCGCCGAACGAGCTGATGAGCCCGACCACCCGATCAGCCTCATGTTCATCGACCTCGACCACTTCAAGGAGGTCAACGACCGATTCGGACACGCAGGCGGTGACCTGGTCCTCGCCGAGACCGCACGGCGGTTGCGCAAATCCCTGAGGAACGACGACGTCGTCGGACGACTCGGCGGTGACGAGTTCGTCGTCGCACTCAGCGCGGCGTACGACAAGGCCACCTCGGCTCGGTTGGCCAACCGGATCATCGATGATCTCGAACGACCGATGGCGAGCACTGACGGAGACGACATCTATCTCTCGGCCAGCGTGGGCATTGCCACGCTCTCGCCGTCAGAAGCTACGCCGGAGCAACTCCTGCTGGATGCCGATCACGCGATGTACCGGGCTAAGAAGACGGGACGCCGTCAAGTCGTCCACTTCGACAACGAGCTTCGGGACGAGCTACACGAGCGGAGTGGCCTCGAGACACACCTTCGGCGCGCCGTTCGCGAAGGCTCGATCGAAGCAGACGCCCAACCCATGTTCTCCCTCGAAACCGGGAACGTCCGGGCGGTCGAACTGCTGGCCCGATGGCGGCTGCCAGGAGGCGCGACAGTCACGCCGAGCGTCTTCATCCCGTTGGCCGAGGACATCGGCCTCATCGGTGATCTCACACGCCAGATGCTCCGAACTGCGGGCAGGATGCTCCAAACCTGGTCAGACGATCCGATCCTGCGAAACGCCAGCGTGACCGTGAACGTGTCTCCCGTCGAGTTCGCCAGAGGACGTCTGGTTCAGTCCGTCGCCGACACCATCACCGAGTTCGCCATCGAACCAGGACAACTCTTCCTGGAACTCACCGAATCGCATGAACTCGTCGGTGACGAGAGCGACCTGGGCCAGTTCCAGAAGTTGCAGGCTCTCGGTGTTCGCTTCGCCATCGACGACTTCGGAACCGGCTACTCATCTCTCGATCAGCTTCTGAAACTGCCGATCGACGCTGTGAAACTCGATCTGAGCCTCATTGCGAAGCTCGGCACCGACCCGAGGCAGACCGCACTGGTACGGAGCATCCACGAGCTCGCAGCAGTCGTCGGCAACAGCGTGGTCATCGAAGGCGTGGAGACCGCCGCTCAGTTGGCCGAGTTGGAGATGATCGGAGCGACCCTGGCGCAGGGCTACTACCTGTGCAGACCCGTTCCCGTCGATGAGTTGGCTGATCATCTCGCAGCCTTGCGTGTGGACCGCTCCGTGCTCGACTTGGATCGTTAGCGCAAGAAGTCAGGCAGTGGCTCGGTGTGCAGCAACGTGAGTCGTTTGGTCGACCGGGTGACCGCGACGTAGAGCGAGCGGGCGCCTTGCTGTTCTTCGCGCAGAATGCGGTTCGGTTCCATCACGACAGTCGCATCCACTTCGAGGCCTTTCACCAGGCTCACCGGCACGACCGTGATTGGCGAGGTGAAGCCGTCTCGACGGGCACGGCCGACGGCGACACCGGCGGCCTCGAATGCATCCACCACGTCGTCGTAGGCAGAAGTGGCGCACACCACGGCGACGTTGCCGTGATCGAGTGCCGCCAGTTCCTCGACCGCCCGCTCGATGGTGCGGGCATCGAGGGTCCCTGGGGCGACCTGCACGATCTCGGGCACGTCGCCGTCAGAACGAACGGCCGTCGGCGGATCGAGTTGGGGAGCAGCCACCTTCAGGACCCTGGCCGCCAGATCCATCGTGGGACCGGGAATGCGATAGCCGACGGTGAGCTCACGATGCCTCGGCTCGCGACGATCGGGAAGGTGCTCGAGGATCTCGTCCCAGTGATCATGGGCCCACGCTCCGGTGCTCTGCGCGATGTCGCCGACAACGGTCATTGATCCGTTCAGCGAGCGACGGGTCAGCATGCGCAGCTGCATCGGCGACAGGTCCTGCGCCTCGTCGACCACGATGTGTCCGTACGTGCGGATCTCGTCGACGTCGTGCTTCTTCGGTCGAGGTCCGAGATGCTCGAACGCTTCGTCGAGCACGGGGACGTCGTCGACGGTCCACAGGACCTTCGTTGCGTCGTGGTCCGGGTGCCATGGTCGGTGGAGGGCGTCACGCTCCTCCGCGGTCAATGACACACCCGCCGACTCGATCAGCGACCGGGACCCGTAGAGATCATGGATCAACATCGCCGGCGACAACACCGGCCACATCCAGTTGATGGCGGAGCGGACGTCGATGGTGTCGCCGAGTTCCTCGCGCACCTCGGAAACGTCGACTCCGTCCGGGTGTGATGCAGCCAGCGCGTCGAACACAGAGTTCACCACGAACTTGCGGGCCGCATTGTGAGACCGGTACCTGCGGCGTGCCTCTTTGACAATCCGCTCGGACTCATGCACACGCAGGCGGAGGTAGCGTGCGCCCAGACCGACGATCAGATCCTTGCGCAGTGGCCGCTGACGGTCGCGAACCGCTCGGCGCACCGTCTTCACCATCTTGAGATCGCCCTTGATCCGACCCGTTTCCGGCTGGTCGCGACCCTGGGTCCGGATACCGGGGACCAGATCGGGCAACACCGACAGCTCGACACCGGCCTCGCCGAGCGAAGGCAGGACCTGTTCGATGTAACCGAGGAAGAGCCGGTTGGGCCCGACGACCAGCAGGCCCTGTCCCTCGAGCGGGAAGCGGTGGGTGTAAAGCAGGTAGGCCGCACGATGAAGCGCCACCACCGTCTTGCCGGTGCCCGGGCCGCCTTGCACCACGAGAACACCGGGCATCGGGGCACGGATGATCTCGTCCTGCTCGGCCTGGATCGTGCCGACGATGTCGGAGAGTCGTCCGGTTCGGCTGGTCTCGAGCGCAGCGACCAGCGCGCCCTGACCCCGCAGCTCACGACCGTTGACCGTGGCCGCTTGCCTACCGGCGGCATCACCCAAGAACTCGTCCTCGAGGCCGAGAAGCTCTCGACCACGCGAGATGAAGTACCGGCGACGCACGAGCCCCTGGGGGTCTCGACCGGTCGCCCGGTAGAACGCCTCGGCCACGGGCGCCCGCCAGTCGACGATCAGCGGTTCGTGGTCCAGGGCCGCCACCGCGACGCGGCCGATGTGGTAGCTGCCGGCGCCCGCATTCTCAGCCTGGTCGATGCGGCCGAAGCAGAGGGAACGATCGCCGATGTCGAGATCGGTCAGGCGGTTCGCTATCTGCTCGTTGATGACCTCGCGCTCCCACCGAGCCTGATTGGTTCCGCCCTCGCCGACCTCGACCATCTTCTTGAGCGCGATCGCTTCTTGGCGAGCCGCGTCGAGACGGGCAAAAGCCCGGTCGAGATGAGCTTGCTCTTCAGCCAGTTCTGGATGTGAACTGACCGAGCCCGTATCCGTCATGCGCCCCCAACTGCCACAATGTGGCCTTCGATGCTAGTGGCGACGGATGGCTTCAACGACCGTCGGGCACTCAGGGGGTTCCGATGCGGGGCAGCGGCCAGTAGCGAAGGAACGCTTCGCCTTCGATCCGGTCGACGTCGATCGGGCCGAACACTCGGCTGTCGGTGCTGTCGTTCCGGTTGTCGCCCATCACGAACACGTGGCCGGCCGGCACGTCAATGGGTGCGAAGTCGCCGATGCTCACGTCGGCATCGAGGTAGGGCTCGAGAAGAGCCTCGCCGTTGACGAAGACCTGATTGTCGTGCCCCTCGACGACATCCCCGGGCAGCCCGATCACTCGCTTGATGAGGTCGTCGTATGGCGACGCGAGCGTTTCAGGCCGTTCGAACACCACGATGTCGCCCCTCTCGACGTCGCCGAAGTGGTAGCTGAGCTTGTTCACCAGCAGCCGATCACGGATCTCGAGCGAGCCCTCCATCGACGCCGACGGGATCGAGAAGGCCTGCAGGAGGTAGGTGCGAACGATCAGCGCGACCACGATCGCTCCGACGAGAACCGCGATCCACTCGATCACGGTGCGGAGCGCGCTCGGCCTCTCTGGAGCCTCGGTGTCGTTCGGGCTCTCAGGCGTCTCCGGGGCGTCGGTCGTGCCGATGATGGCGAACCCCTTCTCGGTGTTCTCTAGGTTTGCCTCGTCGACCGACACCCCCAGGACGCTAACCCGCAGGCGATCCTGCGCCACGGAGCCTTCGAGCATGGAGCGCATCAGACAGATGGGCCTCGACCACACTGAGACGGTGCCGAATCCGAACAACGCTGCACCGATCACAACCGTCCTGCTCGATCTCGACGGAGTGATCCGCCACTTCGACCCCGATCACGTCGCCAGTGTCGAGACAGCAGCAGGGCTCGAACCAGGGTCATTGGAAGCGGCAGCGTTCAGCGAGGGACTCATCGAGCTCCTCATCACCGGCAGGATCAGCCGAGCGGACTGGACTCGGGAGGTCGGGGCAGCGGTGGGCAATCTCGATGCGGCCACGAATTGGTTGGACGTGAAGGGCGACATCGACGCGGCGATGATCGAGTTGATCGACGAACTGCGCTCCGGGCGCATCACGGTGGCGATCCTCACCAACGGCACCGACACGATTCCGGCCGAACTCGACGAGCTCGGTGTCACGCCTCACGTTGACGCCATCTTCAACACCGCCGATTCTGAGCGCAAGATGAGCGGTGTCATCGAACTCGGCATGACCGTGCACCCCTTCGTCGGCGTTGCCGACCTCCGTCGCCGATTGCGCGAATTGGGCTTGTTGACGACGCCGTGATCGGCTGCAGGCGCCCTCCGGCACCTGCAGTCGGCAGATACCGTTGTTGTCCGTGCCAAGTCGCCCCGATCACTCACAATCTGCGTTCATCAAGGCGTGCCGACAGGAACCGCACGACCGCGTGCCGGTGTGGTTCATGCGCCAGGCCGGCCGGTCGCTACCCGAATACAAGGCAATACGAGGTGAGGGCACGATCCTGCACGCCATTCAAGACCCCGAACGGGCCGCCGAGATCACGCTCCAGCCAGTCCGTCGCTACGGGGTCGACGCCGCCATCCTCTTCAGCGACATCGTCACCCCGGTGTTCGCCGTCGGCTTCGGCATCGACATCACCCCCGGTGTCGGTCCCACCTGCGAGCAGCCGTTCGCGTCTGCCGCCGACCTCGACCGAATCCGGCCGCTGGAACCTGACGATCTCTGGTTCCAGACCGAGACTGTTGGTCGGCTCGCCGAGGAACTGACCATTCCGCTGATCGGGTTCGCCGGCGGTCCGTTCACGCTTGCTTCCTACATGATCGAGGGTAAGCCATCGCGCGACTACGCCAAGGTCAAGTCGTTGATGATGGGCGACCCCGATCTGTGGCACGAGCTCTGCGACCGACTCGCCGACCTCGCCATCGGCACGCTCACCAACCAGGTCGAGAATGGTGCGTCCGCCATCCAGCTGTTCGACTCCTGGGCCGGAGCCCTACGGCCGGAGCACTACCGCGACTACGTGCTACCCCACTCGACCAAGATCCTGTCTGCCATGGACGAGCTCGGTGTGCCGAAGATCCATTTCGGGATCACCACCGGCGAGTTGCTCGATCAGATCGCAGCGGCCGGGGCGGACGTCGTCGGTGTCGACTGGCGTACTCGCCTCGCCGATGCACGGAAACGCACTGGCGGTCGCGTCGCACTCCAGGGCAACCTCGATCCTGCGCTGCTGCTCGCCCCGTGGAACGTCCTCCAGACCGAGGTTCGTCGCGTCCTCGACGACAACGGCGGCCACCCCGGACACATCTTCAACCTCGGGCACGGCGTCCTTCCGCAGGTAGACCCCGAGCAGCTCCTCCGAGTCGTCGAATTGGTACACGCCGAGGGCCGGACCGACGGGCCCTTTGATGAGACGACTCCCCTCGGTACGGCGGCCGGCTGAGATGCCGAGTGCTGCGATCATCGGGGGCGGGATCTCCGGCCTCTGCGCCGCTCACGACCTGCACAACGCCGGCTGGAATGTCGTGGTCCACGAAGCCAGTGATCGGCTCGGAGGCAAGATCTGGTCCTCTCCGGTCGGCGATCGCATCGTCGACTCCGGGCCAGACACGTTCCTTGCCCGAGTCCCGCAGGGCAAGCAGCTCTGCACCGAGCTCGGGCTCAGCGACGAACTCGTCGCCCCGGTGTCCCCGGTCCCCGCGTACTTCCATCGCGATGGCAAGCTCTGTCCCATACCGGCCGGAACCGTGTTGGGGGTGCCGACCGATCTCGAAGCGCTCGCCGCATCCGGTGCGGTCTCGCCTGATGGGGTGGCCCGAGCCGCAGAAGACCTGACCCTTCCTGCCACGGACCTCTACGACCGCGCCGGCGTAGAGGTCAGCGTCGGAGCGTACTGTCGGGCCCGCCTCGGCGATGAAGTCACCGAACGCCTCATCGACCCACTCATCGGCGGGATCAACGCCTCGGACATCGATCGGCTCAGCTTGCGGTCAGGGGCGCCCCAACTGTGGAACGCTGCGCAGCGGCATCGCTCGATCATCGAGGGACTTCGGGTTATGCGACCATCGGTGGGAGCGACGCTCGGCTCCGCCGGCACGAACGAGCCAGTTTTCCTGAGCCTTCCCGGGGGCCTCGACCGGATCATCACCGAGCTCGCCGCTCGCCTGCCGGCCAAATCGATCCGACTGGAATCACCCATCAGCGAGATCGGCGCCATCACGATCGACGGCCGGCCAGTCGACCACATCATCATCGGCACCCCGGCCAACGTCGCCGCCGACCTCACCCGCTCGTTGTCGCCCGCTGCCGCTGACCTGCTGTCGACCATCGAGTACGCCTCGGTCGCTCAGGCCACGATCGAACTCCCGATCGAGGCGGTCGACCCCGTTCTCGATGCATCCGGCATTCTCTTCCCGCGCGTCGACGGTGGCGTCATGACTGCCTCCACTTGGTTCAGCACGAAGTGGGCCCACTACGCCCGACCCGGACACGTCCTGATCCGCCTGACGTCCGGTCGCTTCGGCGACACGCGCGCCCTCGGGTTCGATGACGATGAGCTCGTCAGCCATCTACTCGACGAGCTTCGTTCGGTGATCGACATCACTGCGCAGCCAACGGCGACCCGAGTTCACCGCTGGCTCGACGCCTTCCCCCAATACACGCCAGGTCATGCCGATCGAGTCGACTCGATCATGGACACCCTGGCCGCCGATGCACCCAACGTGCATCTGGTCGGCGCTGCGTATCGCGGCATCGGCATTCCGGCGTGCATCGAGGGCGGTCGCTCATTGGCCGACCGACTGGTCGCTGCGTGACGACGACCGGTCTTCGTGAAGCGCAGCCCAACCCAACGATGATCCGACGCCGGATCCCCGTCTGGCTGCGGTGTGCTGTCGCCGGGATCTGCATCGCCGGTTCGGTGCCCCCTTGGGGATGGTGGCCGCTGGCGTTCGTGGGTTTCGCGATCGTCGATCGACTGCTGGTGAACACCACGTACAAGCAGCGCTTCCGGCGCATGTGGACCGTGAGTGTGTGGTGGCTCGGGCCGGCGATGCTCTGGATGATCGACCTCACACCGCCCGGCTATGTCGTCGCTGTCCTGCTCTATTCGGCGTACTACGGCGCCGCCGCTGCGCTGACACCTCCCGACGCACGACGACGGTGGGTCTTCCCGGGAGCGTTCGCCGTCGCCGAGCTCGCACGCTGGTATTGGCCGTTCGGCGGAGTACCGCTCGCCAACGTCGCCCTGAGCCAGGTGGATTCACCCCTCGGCCAGACCGCCCGGTTGTTCGGTCCGCTGTTCGTGATCATCCTCGTCATCGTGATCGGCCAGGCCCTGGCCGCTGTCCTCGTCGAACGTGAGACCACGGCGCCTCGCATCGCCGGCGCGGTGATCCTGGTGTCGCTCGCCGCTGCGTGGCTGCACCCTCGTGCCGACGTGGTCGGCCAGCTCGACGCGGCCGTCGTTCAAGGCGGCGGACCGACCCGGACCCGAGCGTCATCTGATCAGCAGCCGGTCGTCCTGGCTCGACACGTCGAGGCGACGCGCCAGATATCCGAGTCCGTCGACCTGGTGCTCTGGCCGGAGAACGTGGTCAACCCCGGTCGCTTCCTCGACATCGACGACGCAGCAGCCGTCGTCGGCGAGGTCGCCGTCGAACAGGACGCCACCCTGCTGGCCGGCTGGTTCTATCCCGTCAACGACGGAACGGCCACGGTGAACTACCAGGCTGCGGTCACACCGGCGGGCGAGGAAGTCGACCGATACGACAAGGTGCGGATCGTGCCGTTCGGCGAGTACGTGCCATTGCGAGGACTGATCGAACGATTCAGCAGTGAGATCCCCAGTCGTGACGTCATCCCGGGAACGGGCCCGGCCGTGGTCGACACCCCGGTCGGCACGATCGGTGTGGCCATCTCGTGGGAGGCCTACTTCGAGCGTCGCTCACGTGATGCTGTCGAGAACGGGGCGCAGCTGTTGGTGAATCCAACCAACGGTTCGTCGTACTGGCTCACTCAAGTCCACACCCAACAGGTCGCGTCAAATCAGCTCCGGGCAATCGAAAACGATCGTTGGCTGCTGATGGCTGCACCGACCGGACTGTCGGCGGTGATCAACGCCGACGGCACCTTGCTGCAGCGTTCGGACATCGGCGAACGCATCGTATTGGAGGCAACGGTCGAGATGCGCAGCGGACGGACCCTGTCCAGCCTCGTCGGATTCTGGCCGGTGCTGATCTACGGCCTGGCGGCGCTCGCCGCCGCCCGACTCACCCCCGCCCCCACGCCCAGCCCCACCGCCAACCGTTCTGAGGAACTCAGCCCTCAGAACTGAGGTTGAGGCCCCGCAGAACGTGGTCAGTTCGGAGCGATCAGTCGGAGCTGGGTCGGGGCCACCTGCACGCGGAGCTCTTGTCCCCACAGCAGTTCGATGCGATCACGCTCCATCCCGTCACCGAAGGCCACCAAGTTGTCGCTCCGAACAACAAGACGAAGCACGTCATCATGATGCAGCAAGCCGGACGTGTGCGAGACACCGGTCCCCGGCGATGGCCAGGCCTCACGAACGAACCAGCACAGCCCGTCGGCCGACGGTTCGGGTAACGCCCATTCGGGCTGACGATCGTGCCAAAGGCTTGCGCTCCAACCAGTCGAACCCGTGCCCGTTCCCACCACGATTCCGGACGACGACTGGCTCTCGCGCGTGCCACCGCTCTGGATCAGGTCATAGCGGGCCGACTGATGGCCAGTGCTGCCGAAGTAGACGTCGTTGAGCGCTCGGATCACCTGGCCGTCATCGGCAACGACCTCGACCATGGAGCGGTTCTCGGTCACGACCGTTGCCGCGCCGCCGACGCTGAGGGCCGTCAGAATTCGAGCGACCGAACCGGCGTCGGTCTCGGCGAGCGGACCGACTGGTCCCTGCGGGTTCACCCCGACCACCGGCTGGCCCTCGAGATACTTCGCAACGTTGGCGACGAGCCCGTCCTGGCCGACGGTGATGATCACGTCATCAGCTTCGAACAACCATCGGTCGAGATCGTCTCGACGCACCATCGATCGCCGCCATTCGACCGGGACCGCCGCTGCCACCGACGCCAGCGCCTCGTGGTGAATTCGATGTGTGGCGTCGAGGGCCTCGAGGCCATGGCCACGCTGCTCCAGAAAGAAGGCGACCGCCCGACGGGTTCCGTGCCGACCGAGGAGGTCCTCGTACTCGGTCGGACGGGTGACAACGACCGCCCGGGGCGATGCCATGTCACGCCTCCAGTTCCGGAGGCACCGCCTCGGCTGCACCAACCAATCTTGCCAGCAACGGCGTGACCAGCTCCGGCGACAGCACCAGCGTGTCGATTGCCGGCAAGTTGGCGGCGGCATCGCGCACCGCCAGCGCCAGCAGTGTGGTGTCGCTGAGCTGCGACACGGCGTCGGACCTCGCTCGTTCGGCAGCGGCAACAGCCTCACCGAGCAAGCGGGTACGAGTGGCGTGAGAGCGAGCCGCCACCTCGACATCTCTGGCCTTCGCCTCGTTGGTGATCCGATTCGATTCCGCTTCCTGGGCCGCCCGACTCCGATCGTTCGCACCGGTCTGGGCAACGAGTTCCTCCTCTCGCCGGGCCAGCTCGATGCGATTCTCGAGCTCGTTCTCGCTGATGGCTCGCTCTTGCTGGACCGCATGTGCCCGCCGTTCGAACGTGGCCTTGTCGGCCTCCTGTTGCAACTGCTCACGCACCGGGTTCTGCAGCGCCTTTTCCAGATCGGCCTGCGGACGCACCCCGATGACACGCACGCCGACCGAGCCAATACCGGCTTCGCCCAACCAAACCTCGCCCGCCATTCCGGATTCGATCACCGCTCGAACGGTCGTGATACCTCGCTCCATCACCTCTGCGAGCGTCATGGCCGCCAACACGCCGATCGCATGCTGCTGGGCCATCTCCGTGAGGATGCCGCCGAGCGTTTCCAGCGGTGTCTGCTTCCATTGTCCCGTGGCAACATCGATGCTGAAGTCGAGTCGCGCGGCGGCGAGGTCAGGCTCGGCGACCCGGTAGGTGAGAGTGGCTTGGACAGACACTTCTTGATGGTCATTGGTCCGAGCTCGGAAGATGACCGAGCGCTCCTGCTCCTCGATCGGGACTTCGGAGATCGACGTGCCGATCGGTCGGAACCAGAACGACGCTCCGGTCCCGCTTGACGACACCGCTCCCTTCTTCAGCCGCCGGACATGCGAGGTCGGTCCCGCCTGCAGATGACGCAGAAACCCTCGTGTGCTGATGACTGCCATGATCGTGCCCTTTCGGTAGTATTCGTCATATAGACGATTACTACGGTACGCCCACACTTGATTATCGTCAAGTAGACGATTTAGGATCCAAGGGTGACATCCGCCGCAGAGCATCCTCCATTCGCAGTAACCGCGGACCTCGTCGTCCTGACCATTCAGGCCGGTGCACTCGCAGCTCTGGTCGTGACCCGTCGCGAGCCTCCATTCAAGGGTCGCCGAGCCCTGCCCGGCGGGTTCGTGAGGATCGACGAGAACCTCGAGGCGGCTGCGCGACGTGAGCTCGCAGAAGAGACAGGATTGCGGATCGTTCGCGGCAGCTCGATCCACCTCGAGCAACTCGCCACCTATGGCGACCCCGGCCGAGACCCTCGCCAGCGGGTCGTCACCGTCGCCCACCTCGCTCTGGTTGCCGAGCTGCCCCAGCCTCGCGCCGGCACCGATGCGGCCACCGCATCGATCGAACCGGTTGCCGAGCTCCTAGCGGCAAAGGGGCAAAAGCGCCTCGCCTTCGATCACGATCGCATTCTGCGCGACGGCATCGAGCGAGCGCGAGCCAAGCTCGAGTACTCCACACTCGCCACGACCTTCCTGCCAGACGCGTTCACGATCGGCGAGCTACGCCAGGTCTACGAGGCGGTCTGGGGGACCGAGATCGACCCTCGAAACTTCCACCGCAAGGTCCAAGCATCCGTGGGTTTCGTCGAACCACTCGACGAGACAACAACCCGTGGCGGCGGGCGGCCGGCGATGTTGTTCCGAGCGGGCGATGCGTCCGACCTCTTCCCTCCCCTCGTCCGCCCCCTGATCGGCGACCACCACCACCAACCGCTCTGAGGAAATCAGCCCGCAGAACTGAGGCCTCCGCGCCGCAGATCAAGTGTCAGTCGGGAAGGAGCGGGACGGATCGATCGCGACGACCGACCAACGCCGTGCGGCCAATCGAACGTTTGCCGAAGCGATCGCGGATCTGGTCGACCGCAGCATCGAGCTCGATCGGGCGGCGGTCGTCGAAGTCGAACGCCATCTGCACCGCGGCGTCATCGATCAGGCCGGCGACCGAGATGCCGATCTTGGTGAGCCCGCGCTGTTCGGCTTCGGGCCAGACGACATCGAGGAGGCGACGGGCCTCGAACAGGATCGCCTCGGTGGATGAGGTGGCTTGCACCATCGTGTGCGACCTCGTGGCCTGGGTGAAGTCGCCGAAGCGCAGCCGCAGGACAACGGTGCGGGCCACCCGATCCGCGTTACGCAACCGATGGCTCACCCCGTCGACCACCTCGAGCAGGATGGCGTCGCAATCAAGGCGGACAAGACGCCCCCGCGGGAACGACCGCTGAGATCCGATCGATCGTCGCCGACGGCCGGTGTCGACCCGGCGTGGGTCGCGGTTGTTGGCCAGAGCGTAGAGGTGGTGCCCGGAACCCCGCCCGAGCAGAGCAACAAGGGCAGCCTCGTCGAGTGCCGCGACCTGGGCCACGGTGAAGAGTCCTCGAGCGTTGAGCTTGTGGGCGGTGACCGCACCGACGCCCCACAGCTTCTCGACCGGCAGCGGATGAAGGAAGGCGAGCTCACCGCCGACCGGCACCACCAGCAGGCCATCGGGCTTCGAGACACCGCTCGCCACCTTGGCCAGGAACTTGGTGGACGCCACGCCGACGCTGATCGGTATCCCGACCTCGGCGAGCACCCGTCGCCGCAGGCGCTGGGCGATGCCGACCGGTCCACCTCGAAGACGCCACAGGCCGGTGACATCGAGGAACGCCTCGTCGATCGACATTCCCTCGACCTCGGGAGTGGTGTCGTGGAAGATGTCGAACACGGCCTTGCTGGCTTCGACGTAGGCCGACATGCGCGGTGGCACCTCGATGACCTCGGGGCAGCGACGGCGGGCCTCTCCCCCGCTCATCGCAGTGCGCACGCCATGGGCCCTGGCTTCGTAGCTGGCAGCGAGCACGACACCGCCGCCGACCATCATCGGCCGGTTGCGGAGGGACGGGTCGTCGCGCTGCTCGACCGACGCGTAGAAGGCATCGAGATCGGCGTGGAGGATCGATCGAACCTGCGGAGCGAGAGTCGACGTCATCGAACACATGTTCGCACAGTGTGGAGAGGCCCACAAGCCCCACGTGACAGGCACGACAGGGGTTCGTAGTGTGCCGTTGAAGGCAATCACCACCACATCCATCAACGCAGACACTCAGAGGGACCCTGACATGCGACTCCGATTCGGCACCTTCATGGCGCCATTCCACCCACCCGAGCACAACCCGACATTGGCCCTCGAGGGTGACCTCGAGCTGATCCAGCACATGGACACGCTCGGATTCGACGAGGCCTGGATCGGCGAGCACCACTCCGCCGGCAGCGAGATCATCGCCTCGCCGGAGATCTTCATCATGGCGGCGGCCGAACGCACGAAGAACATCAAGCTCGGCACCGGCGTCGTGTCCTTGCCGTACCACAACCCCCTGTGGGTGGCCGAGCGCATGGTGCTGCTCGACCATCTGACCCGCGGCCGCGTGATGTTCGGCGTGGGACCCGGCGCCCTCCCGACCGACGCTGCCATGCTCGGTCTCGAACCACCCCAGATGCGACCGCTGCTCGAGGAGTACCTCGAGATCGTGATGCACCTGCTCACTTCAGAGGAGCCGATCAGCTACGAGAACGATCGGCTGACGCTGAAGGACGCGCGGCTCCATCTGCGCCCCTACTCCGAGCCGCTGTTCGACATGGCGGTCGCCGCCGTCGCCTCACCGTCGGGCGCCAAACTCGCCGGGAAGTACGGCCACGGCGTGCTCTCACTCGGGGCCACCGTCGCGATCGGTATGGACGTACTGGCCCACCATTGGACCATCCAGGAAGAGACCGCCGCCGCCAGCGGCACCGTGGCTGACCGAAACAAGTGGCGCCTCGTCGGCCTCATGCACCTCGCAGAGACCGAGGAGCAGGCCAAGGAGGACGTGAAGTACGGCATCACGCAGTGGTTCCGCTATTTCCAGAACGTAGCTGCCTTCCCGCAGATGGCTGTCGAGGGTGGCGACATCGACGAGATGATCGAATTCGTCAACGGTGGGCTCGGGGTGATCGGCACACCGGAGCAAGCAGTGGAGCAGATCGAGAGCCTTCTCGAGCAGTCGAACGGCGGCTTCGGTGCCTACCTCACGCTCGCTCACAACTGGGCCAACACCGAAGCGACCAAGAAGAGCTACGAGCTGCTGGCTCGCCACGTGATGCCGAGGTTCCAGAGTGGCGGTGGAGGCCTGGTCGCGGCCGCCGAGCGGGCTCAAGCTGTCCGTCCGGAACTGGCCGACAAACAGATGCTCGCTGTCGAGGAGGCCACCGCTCGCTACGAGGAGGAAAAGGGTGCCATCGTCTTGAGCTGACCCCGCCCACACCCGCGTGCGGAGCTCCACCCTCAGTCTGAGGACTGAGGGCCGCAGAACGGGGGTCCGGCTTCGTTCAGGTGGGGTCGGGGCTGCGGCCGACGAAGAACATCCAGAGTCCGCCGACCACGAAGAACACCGCGGCGAACGACAAGACGGCGCTCATGGCACCGCCGACCAGTGGCACCCAATTGAGGGCGTTGCGGATGAGGAACGCAATGACCCCGACGATGATGAGGGTGAGGCCGGGACGATCAACGATGAAACCCATGGAGCGATCCTATGGTCGGGGACAGTTGCGGCCAGCGAACGGCGCCGGAACTCTCCCGGCCCACGGGTCGTTGACTGGTAGTTGAACGGCGCCGACCCGCATCGAGTTCCCGCCAACACGCCACACCGATTCCCAGCACTCGCCGACACGAAAGCACCCCATGGTTGCCACTCTGACCGACATCAGCCCCATCACCTGGGAACACCCAACGGACCGCGCCGCCCTCGGGGCACTCCAGCAGCTACCGGGTTTCGACACCGTTCTCCGCAAGGCGATCGGCATGTTCGGCGAACGAAACATCCGCATGAGCTATCAGGCCGAGGCGGTCAAGGTCGGTCCATCGCAGTATCCGGACATCCACGAACAACTCCTGCGGGTCTGCGGCGTTCTCGACACCGAAGCGCCGCCGCTCTACATCTCCCAGACACACCTGGCGAACGCCGGAGCGGTCGGCATGGACCGTCCGTTCATCGTGCTGAACTCCTCGCTGATCGAACTGCTGAAGCCACGCGAGATGAGGGCGGTCCTCGGCCACGAGGTCGGCCACATCATGAGTGGCCACGCGCTCTACCGCACGCTCTTGTTCCTCCTGCTCGACTACGCCAGACCATCGGTCCCCCTGCTCGGCCAAGCGGTCCTGCCCATCACGCTGGCCCTCCAGGAGTGGAGCCGAAAGGCCGAAATCTCCTGCGATCGGGCGGGTCTACTCGCCACCCAGAATCCCACGGCCTCTTACGGTCTGCTCGCGGCAATGGCCGGCGGCATCCGAGGCCGCAAGGGCGAGATCGATCTCCCGTCCTTCCTGGCCCAGTCAGACGAATACCTGGACGCCGACGGTCTCGACGCCTACTACAAATTCATGTCTACGCTCGGACGGTCGCACCCGTTCCCTGTCGTCCGCGTTGCCGAGCTGCGCACCTGGATCGGCAGCGGTGCCTACGACGCCATCGTTGACGGCGACTACGTCCGTCGAGCCGACGAGCACCAGTACCTCGAGGATCTCAACGAGGCTCGCCGCAACTTCTCCGACACTGCGTCCAAGGTCTTCGAAGACACTGAGCAGTACGTCAACAGCGCACTCCTGGGGTTCGCCGAAAGGGCCGCAGGCCTTCTGAAGTAGCACGTTGGCCACTGTGCAAACAGTGACTTCGTCCCCTGGCAGCCGAGCCGGTCCAACACGATGATCCAAACATGTCTCGACGACGGCGCCGACGCCACACAGCACGGACTGCGAGTCAAGGTCGCGATTGACGACCGGGATCAAGCGGTCGGCATGATCCAGCACCTGCCCATCGAGGCGGCACCAGCGGATGGCGTTGGTCTCTACATGATCCTGTGCATCTGGGTGCACGGCTGCGACGAAGGGATCGGCGATGTCCAGCGTCGAGGCATCGGCTCAGCGTTGCTCGAAGCCGCCGAGGTCGACGCAAGAGACCTGGGGGCCACAGGCATGGCGGCCTGGGGTCTCAGGATCCCCGTATGGACGCGGGCCTCCTGGTTCAAGAAACACGGATACCGGGCCGCAGACAACCAAGCCGGCCGCCAGCTCGTGTGGAAGCCGTTCACACCATACGCTTGCGAACCGAGCTGGATCCCGAGCAAATGGCAAGCAAGGCAGACCTCCTGCACTACGGGCACACTGACGAGGTGTTCGTCGACGGCAAGCCTGTGCAACGAGGAGCTCCTCCGAGCTACGGGCAGATCAAGAAGAAGATCGAGAAACGGCTGCACCGCCTTGCCCGGTGACCGCAGCCTCATGGACCGCGGCTCGATGAAGGCGGTCGGATGACGGCGGCCCACCAGACTGTGCCGGCCGCACCCGTTCGGCCGCTCCTCCGCGGCTGGAGTCATACCGCCGCGTTCGTGATCGCCATCCCGGCTGGGATCGTGCTCCTCCTACAGGCCGACCATGCCCTGACCAGAGCGGCCGCGGCAATCTACGCCACAACCGTTGTCTTGAGCTTCGGCACCTCCGCCGCCTATCACCGCTTAGCCCGGTCCCCGAGGGCAACGGCGATCATGCAGCGCCTCGACCACTCGATGATCTACCTGTTGATCGCCGGAACATATGTGCCGGCCTGCCTCGTCGGGCTTCCGCCGCGTTGGGGCATCCCGTTGTTGTCGGTGGTCGGGGTCGGCGCTGTGACCGGCATCGTCCTGAAGCTCGCCGCGTTCCACCGAGTCCAGTGGCTCTCGTACTCCCTGTACCTGGTGATCGGTTGGGCCGCCGTCGGAGCCCTTCCCGGCATGATCCGATATCTCCCAACGGCACCGCTTCTCCTGATCATGGGCGGCGGCCTGCTGTACACGCTCGGCTTTCCCGTTCTCATGCGGAAGCGCCCAGACCCATGGCCCCGCGTGTTCGGATATCACGAGATCTGGCACGTCCTGACGATCCTCGCAGCGACCCTGCACTTCGGAGCCGTCGCTCTGCTTGTGACCTGAACCTTGTGACGTGAACCTTCTGACCTGAAGACGGACTTCGGGCCCTGTCACGCAACGGATCCGACTGACATAGTCGAAGTGACCACTGCTTGACGACTGGGGACCGCAATGCCCACCGACCACTCGACCAACGCCACCGACGGATCAATTGTCGGCCGAGGCGAGACCGATCATCTGCTCGTACCGCTGTTGGATGCTGTTCGAAGCGCGCCCGACCGACCGATGGTCTCGGTGCGCCGCGGTGACGCGTTCGTCGATCGCTCTGCCGCTGAGGTGTGGCAGCGTGTCGAGGCTCTGGCTCGTGGCCTGGTCGCTCGCGGAGTCGAGATCGGAGACCGGGTCGCGCTGATGTCGTCGACCCGTCTCGAGTGGCTAGAAGTCGATCTCGCGATCAACGCCGCCGGGGCAGTAACCGTGCCGATCTACGACACATCGTCCGCCGAGCAGATCGAATGGATCCTGGCCGACAGCGGAGCAAAGGCGATGGTGTGTGAGACCAGAGCAATGCGCGACCTCGTTTCCGCGGACTCGCCATGCACCCACCTGCTCACCATCGACGATGGCGATCTCGATTTGCTGGTGGCCGACGGCGTTCCTGTCGATCCAGGAGAAGTGGCCAAGCGGATCGAACAGCTCCGCTCTGGGTCGGTGGCGACGCTGATCTACACATCGGGAACGACCGGCCGGCCGAAGGGTTGTGTCTTGACCCACGGCAATCTTCGGTCGAACGTCCACCAGATCACCGATGCGCTCGGTGACTCCATCGGGCCGTCGGACACGGCCCTCGTCTTCCTCCCGCTCGCGCACATACTCACCAAGACCACGGTCGAGTTCGCGCTCGATCGCGGCGTCCGCATCGCGTTCGGCTCGTCCATCGCCGAGCTCCCGAACGAGTTCGTGATGGTGAAGCCGACAGTGATCTCGTCAGTGCCTCGGATCTTCGAGAAGGTCTTCGCCAAAGCGCAACACACTGCCGCAACCGAGAAGAAGACGCGCATCTTTGATCACGCAGCAGAGGTCGCCGGCCGCTGGTCTCGACAACGAGCAGCGGGCCGACTGTCGTTGCTGACACGAGCGGAGCACGCAGTCTTCGATCGACTCCTCTACTCCAAGATCAAGGCCGGATTCGGTGGGGAGCTCCGAATGGCGTTCTCCGGAGGCGGTCCTCTCGGCGAGAGGCTCTGCTCGTTCTTCGATGGGATCGGAGTCCGAATCTACGAGGGTTACGGCCTCACCGAGACCAGCCCCCTCCTGACGATCAATCGGACAGTCGGTTGGAAACCGGGCACCGTGGGGTTGCCCGCGGCAGGCACCGACATCATCGTCGCCGACGACGGTGAACTCCTCGTCACCGGACCTCAAGTGTTCAGCGGCTACTGGCAGAACGATGAGGCGACCGCTGAATCCTTCGACGAGGACGGCAGATTCCGCACCGGCGACATCGGCGAATTCGACAGCGACGGGTTCCTTCGGATCACCGGCCGAAAGAAGGAACTGATCGTCACGTCCGCCGGCAAGAACGTCGCCCCGCAGCCGCTGGAAGACAGAATCCGATCCCATCGTCTCGTGAGCCAGGCCATGGTCATCGGAGACAATCAGCCGTTCGTGTCTGCACTCATCACGATCGATGAAGACTCGATCGTCGATTGGCGAGCCGAGGAAGATCTCGAGCACCTCCAGATGAGCGACGTACTGAGTTCTGATGCGCTGCTGGCCGAGATCCAGCAGGCGGTCGATTCCGCCAATGCGTCCGTTTCGAGAGCCGAGTCGATTCGCGAGTTCCGCATCTTGCCCAGAGACTTCTCGCTGGATCGAGGCGAGGTGACGCCGACCATGAAGGTCCGACGCTTGGCCGTCCAGGAGAACTGGGCGCACATCATCGACACGATCTACGCACCGACCCCTCGCCTTTGACGACCAACAGAATTTGCGGAGACGATGAACCACCCAACAGACACCGAGGCGATCGAGCGGCTTAATCCGACGGACGCGACGCTGTGGGAAATCCAGCGGGACCCAGAACTCAGAACAACGATCGTCGCGCTCGCCGTGCTCGATCGATGTCCGCATTGGACCGCCCTGACGGCAGCAGTCGAGCACGCGGTGGCGACGATCCCGAGGCTGCGACAACGTGTCGTAGAAGGCCCACTCGGGTTGGGTCGCCCCCACTGGCAGGCGTCCCAACCCGAACTCGACTTCCACCTCCGCCGAATCGGTGTGCGCAGCGCCGGCGGACTGCGCGACGTGCTCGACACCTGTGGCACCTTGGCGGGAGAAGGTTTTGATCCTGATCGACCCCTGTGGGAGATGGTGTTGATCGACGGATGGGACGACCGTCGAGCGGCTCTCGTTCTCAAGGTGAGCCACACGCTGACCGACGGCCTCGGCGGCGTTGGGTTGCTGGAAGCAATCGGCGAAGAAGGCACCTCCACCACTGACGGTCGGGATGCCAGCAAGACCAACAATCGCTCCATGCTCGGGACGATCGCGCAGCTGGCATCTCTGCCTGCTCAGGCGGCGTCAGCTCTGCTCGCCTCGAGCGCCCATCCGGTGCAGTCTGTTCAGCAGACCATCAAGGGAGCCGGGTCCGCCGTACGTCTCGTGAAGCCATCCGGTCCACCGTTGTCGAGCCTCACCGCGGACAGAGGCATGGATCGCTGGACAGGGGTGAGCGAGCTTGCGGTCGATCGACTCCGGGCGTCCGCCCATCGTGGCGGAGGGACGATCAACGATGCGTTCATCACCATCGGGCTGCGAGCACTGGCGGAGTATCACCGATCGTTCGGCGCAGAAGACGCAGCGTTCCGTGTCACGATGCCGATCAGCTTCCGAACCGAATCCGATGCGTCAGGCGGCAACCAATGGACCCCGGCTCGGCTCGTCCTGCGCGCCGACCTCGATGCTCACCCGTACACCGACATGGCTCGGCACCGAGAACGACTCCGGACGGCACGCAACGAGCCGTCGGTCGGCTTCAGCCAGACGATGGCAGCTGCTCTGCATGAACTCCCGTCGAGTCTGACCATCGGCATCGTGTCCGGCATGGCGAAGGGCTCTGACCTCGTCATGACGAACGTCGCCGGCCTCACGAAGCCACTGCGGATCGCAGGTGCCGTTGTCGAAAGTTTGTATCCCTTTGCTCCAGCCACGGGTGCCGCCCTCAACATCGGCTTGATGTCGCATCTGGACGCAGCGTGCGTTGGCTTCACCATCGACACCGCAGCCGTGACCGACCCCGAAGGGCTCGTTCACCACTTCGAAGCTCAGGCTGCCGACTTCCTTCGGCGACGCAAGGCACCGACTGTTCGAGCTAGCGCACCAACTCGGAAGAACCGTGAATGACCTCGTGCTGCCGTCGGCGTTGGCCGAGGTCGCCGGTGTCGGCCGCTGACAAGATCGAACGAGAGTGACGAAACGGTCCCGGCGGCTAGCTTGCGTTCATGGCCTCAAACGAAACGTCCAGCTGGGACGTCCTCATCGACCGCAACGATCTCCACCGCACGAGCATCGCCAAGGCGTCGCCTCGACCGCTCGGCGACGCGCAGGTCCGCCTGCACATCGATGCGTTCGGGCTGTCGGCGAACAACATCACGTACGCCGCCTACGGCGACATGATCGGCTACTGGGGGTTCTTCCCGGCCGACGAGGGAGACGACGGAACGAACTGGGGCCGCGTCCCCGTCTGGGGTTTCGCCGACGTCGTCGAATCCAATCTGCCGAGCCTGCCGGTCGGCGAGCGCATCTACGGCTACCTGCCGATGTCGACCGAACTCGTCGTCGAGCCGACACGAGTCAACGACGGCGGCTTCTTCGACGCCAGCGCCCACCGGGCGGCTCTGCCTGCCACCTACAACCGCTATTCACGCTCGTCTGGCGACCCCAGCTACGTTGTCGAACTCGAGGACGAACAGATGCTGCTACGTCCGCTCTTCTTCACCTCGTTCCTGATCGACGACTTCCTCGACGACAACGACTTCTTCGCCGCACCGACCGTGATCGCCACGAGCGCCTCGAGCAAGACCGCCTTCGGAACGGCAGAACTCTTGAGCAAACGGGAGGGCATCACGGTGATCGGACTCACTTCGCCGGGCAACGTCGAGTTCTGCCAGAACCTCGGAACCTACGATCAGGTCTTCACCTACGACCAAGTGCTCGACGTCGACAACAGCCCGCTCGACGCAGACACGCCGTCGGTCCTGATCGACTTCGCCGGCAACCGTTCGGTGATTGCGTCCGTGCACGCTCGCCTCGGCGATCAGCTTCGCCACTCGGCAGTCATCGGCGGCACGCACTGGGACGCCGAAGCGAGCGCCGAGCCGCTCGCAGGACCGGAGCCGACCTTCTTCTTCGCCCCGACACAGATCGAGAAGCGTCACGCCGAGTGGGGTGCAGCCGAGCTCGACGCCCGTCTGGGAGCTGCGTGGGCGCCATTCGTCGAACGGTCGAAGCAACTCCTGACTGTCGAGCACAGCCACGGGCCGGAGTCGGTCGTCGAGCGTTTCCTGGAGCTGCTCGATGGGACGACGCCACCGTCGGTGGCGCACATCCTCCACCCGTGAGCAGCCTGAGCTGATGAGCATCCAACAGGGCGAGTCGATCGTCGCGTTCTGGCATCGGTGCCTCGTTGCCATCGGCGAGCCGGAGAGACCACTGCCCCCAGTCGAACAGTTCGGGGATTCGCCGGAGTTGGCGGACGAACTGCTCGGCCTCGTTCTTGATGGCCCGAAGCGAGCCACGGCCTCTTTGGTCGCGGAGTACGAGTACGAAGGCGAGCCCGTTCCCTCACTCGGGGATCGGTGGATCGTGGTCGATGGTCTGGGCGAACCACGGGCCGTGCTGCAATCGACCGATGTGCGGATCGGGCCGCTGTCAAGTGTCGACGCCGAGTTCGCCTGGGACGAAGGCGAAGGCGACCGAACCGTCGAGGACTGGCTTCGCGCCCACCACGGATGCTTCGAGCGCTTCTTGCCCACCATCGGGGTCGAATTCGACCCCGGCATGCCCACGGTGTTCGAACGTTTCCGGATCGTCTACTCCGAGCCGGCCGACTGACAGCGAACCGTGCTGGAGACATGCCGGCCGGAAGCGGTGCCGGCTGAAAACGCGAGAGAGCGGCGTTCCGGTCGAGCTGGCTCTGATGACCGAATAAATCGGTCCCCGTACGCCGGGTCGACGCAGCCGTAGTGGCCGGAACACCGCGTCTCGATACCGACCATCATGATCCTCTGGAGCGCCGCGCGCAAGGGTCGATTCGGTGACAAATTCGCGACGCGGCGTCGTCTCCTTGCACGGCCGTATCGTCACACGTCCAGAACGATGGTGACCGGGCCGTCGTTCACGATCTCGACCGACATCTCGGCCCGGAATCGACCCGTGGCAACGCTCCCGCCGAGGTCACGCAAACAGCGACAGACCTGTTCGATCAGCGGCTCGGCGACCTCCGGTCTCGCCGCAGCCATGAAGCTCGGGCGATTGCCCTTCCTGGCATCGCCGTACAGCGTGAACTGGCTGACGACGAGCACCTCGCCACCGACATCGCCGAGCGCGAGATTCATCCTCCCGTCGTCGTCTTCGAAGACACGCAGCTTCCACAGCTTGTCTGCCATCCGCACTGCTTCGGCTGCTGTGTCGTCATGGGTCACGCCCACCAACACACACAGGCCGGCACCGATGGCGCCGATCGTCTCGCCGTCGACCGAAACCTCGGCCCGCTCCACCCGCTGGATGACCGCTCGCATCGACGCAGTCTGCCGCAATCGACCGGCCACCAGGGGGAACCCACCCACGTGGCGACCGTCCACCGCTGGGCGTGTGCGATCCTGCTCAGCGGGGCCGCGGGGAACTCGCCATAGCCTTACAGCGTTGTGACAGAGGCGTCTCGAGCCGACGTCGCCAGAAAGAACGTGATGACGACCAACCCCGACCCCGACGCACCGCTGCGCCTCGCCTATCTCTCATATCGGTCGAAACCCACCGTTGGCGGACAGGGCATCTACACCCGACACCTCACGAAGGCCCTCGCCGACCTCGGCCATCACGTCGAAGTGTTTTCCGGCCAGCCGTACCCCGAGCTCGACGAACGCATCGGCCTCACGAAGCTGCCGAGCCTCGACATCTTCAACGACACCTACCCCGGACGGTTTCCGGCCTACTGGGAGATCAAGACCAGGGCCGACATCCTCGAGCTGGCGACCTTCAGCACCGGCCAGTTCCCTGAGCCCCTCGCATTCAGCTATCGGGCGCTCAAAGTCCTGAAACAGCGGTCCGGCGAATTCGATCTGGTCCATGACAATCAGTGTCTCGGCTACGGAATCCTCGGAATCGACAAGCTGATCCCGACCCTCGTCACCCTGCACCATCCGATCACGGTCGACCGCCGCCTCGAGATGGAGGCCGCTCCCAACTGGCGAAAGCGTCTCAGCGTCGGGCAGTGGTACGGATTCGTGAAGATGCAGGGCCGTGTCGCGAAACGCATGCCGCGCATCGTCGTGGTCTCGGAGAACTCGATCCAGGACATCCACGACGACATGGGCGTCGACCTCGAGCGCATGCGTCTCGTCCACGTCGGCGTCGATCCTGATCTGTTCAAGCCGATCGCCGGCGTCGAGCGCATCCCGGGGCGACTCATCACGACCGCTTCGGCCGATGTCGAGCTCAAGGGCCTCAAGTTCCTGCTCGAGGCCATGGCGAAATTGCGTACCGAACGCGATGTCAGCCTCACGGTGATCGGTCGGGCCAAGCCGGGCGGGCCATCGGCGGAGATGATCGAGCGGCTCGGCCTGGGCGAGCACATCCAGTTCGTCACCGGTGTCCCCGATCAGCGCATCGTGGAGCTGTACGCCGAGTCCGAGTTGGCCGTCGTCCCATCGCTCTACGAGGGCTTCTCGCTGCCGGCAATCGAGGCCATGGGATCGGGCACGCCGCTGGTCGCCACCGACGGCGGGGCGCTCCCCGAGGTCACCGGCATCGACGGCGAGACCGTGCTGCGCTGCAAGGCCGGCGACGTCGACTCGCTGCGGGTGGCGCTCGAACGGGGCCTCGACGACCCGGACCTCCGCGACCGGATCGGCGCGGCGGGTCGTGAGCGGGTCAGTGAGCTCTACACGTGGCGACAGACCGCGGTTCGCACCGTGGAGCAGTACCGCGAGGTCATGGCGATGCGGGCCTTCGAGACGTCGAACCACGAGGCCGTCTGATGCTCACCGTCGACTACGACCGCCTCGGGCTCGAACCGGGCATGCGAGTGCTCGACCTCGGTGCCGGTTTCGGCCGCCATGCGTTCGAAACCGCTCGGCGTGGCGCGTCCGTCGTCGCCGCCGACCTCGCGTTCGACGAGATGAAGGCCACCCAGGACACGTTCGCCGCGATGTTCCTCGAGGGCGAACTCCCAGAAGGTCTGACCACCGTGACGGTGCAGGCCAACGGTCTCACCCTTCCGTTCGCCGACGGCTCGTTCGACCGCATCATTGCCAGCGAGGTGCTCGAACACGTCCCGGACGACCTCGGCGTCATGACCGAACTGTTCAGAGTGCTCGCTCCCGGCGGCCGTCTCGCCGCCACCGTGCCCGCCCAGCTGCCGGAGCAGGTCTGCTGGTGGATCAACGACGCCTACCACGCGCCGAAATCTGTGGGCGGCCACGTGCGGATCTACGGTCAACCCGAACTCCGGATGAAGCTGGCATCGGTCGGCTTCGAGCCCGGCGATTCGCACCGCGCCCATGCCCTCCACAGCCCGTACTGGTGGCTCAAGTGCGCCGTCGGCCTCGACAACGAGGACAACTTCCTGGTGAAGCAGTACCTCAAGCTGCTGACCTGGGACATCGTGGAGGCGCCGGCGCTCACCCGCACAGCCGAGCGCATCCTCAACCCCGTTCTCGGCAAGTCCGTGGTCATCTACGCCGACCGTCCGGGGTCGACCGGCCTCGCCGGGAACGACGCCGACCGAACGCTCGCCAACGCATGATGCAGCTTCCGTTCGTCGACGGACTGCTCACAACCGCCGACCTCCGGTTGTCGGCGGAGACCATCGTCGACCTCCAGCTTCCGAACGGGATGATCCAGTGGTACCCCGGCGGTCACGCCGACCCATGGAACCACGTCGAGACGGCAATGGCGCTCAGCACCTGCGGCTTCGCCGACCAAGCCGAGCTCGCCTATCGCTGGCTGGCCGACATCCAGCGGCCAGACGGCAGCTGGCACAACTACTACACCGCCGACGGCATCGAGGACTCGAAACTCGACTCCAACTGCATCGCCTACATCGCCGCCGGCGTCTGGCATCACTACCTCGCCACGGGCGACCGGGAGTTTCTCGCCGACTACTGGGACGTGGTCGAACGTGCCATCGAGTTCGTCCTCGATCTGCAGACGAAGCGAGGCGAGATCATCTGGGCCAGACACGCCGACGGCAAACCGTGGAGCTATGCCCTCCTGACCGGGTCGTCGTCGATCTGTCACAGCCTCCGGTGCGCCGCCTGGGTCGCAGAGGCGCTCGAACGCCCTCGACCGCACTGGGTCGAGGCACGTGACCGTCTGACCAGCGTGATCGCCAACCACCCGAATGCCTTCGAACCGAAGGCTCGATGGGCCATGGACTGGTACTACCCAGTGCTCACCGGTGCAGTGGTTGGCGACGATGCCGCAAAGATGCTGAGCAAGGGGTGGGAGACCTTCGTGATGCCGGGCAAGGGCGTTCGGTGTGTGTCCGATCGGCCGTGGGTGACGGCGGCCGAGACCTGCGAGTGTGCGCTCGCCCATCTGGCCGTCGGTGAGCGTGCGACCGCTCTGACGATGTTCACCTGGGTACAGGCGCTGCGCGATCGAGACGGCAGCTACTTCACCGGAATGGTGTTTCCCGAGCTCGTCCACTTCCCCGACCAGGAGCGAAGTGCGTACACGGCGGCGGCCGTGATCCTGCTGGCCGACGCCCTCCACGGCGTCAACCCCACAAGCACGCTCTTCACCCACCACTGACCGCCCACCACCAACCACTGATCCGGGCAGGCGCCAACCCGAGGTTTGGGCCATGCATTTCCGGGGGTCATGGCCTCGGGTTCGTTGCGGTCATGTCGGCAGCGCTGCCGTATCGTCGAATCATGCGTATTGGAATCAACGGCTCCGGCCTGCTCGCCCGTCCCGACATAGCCACGATCACCGACGACATCGCGGCCATGGAACGGGCGGGATTCGACTCGTATTGGTTGGCCCAGACCGGGCTCGTCGATGCCCTGACCACGCTCGCCCTGGCCGGACCGAAGACCTCGAACATCATGCTCGGTACCGCCGTCGTCCCGACCTGGCCCCGTCATCCTCAGGCACTCGCAGCTCAGGCACTCACCGCACAAGCCGCCACCGATGGACGCATCGTGCTCGGCATCGGACTCGGCCATCAGATGTCGGTGGAGGGCAACTGGCGGATGACATGGGAGAAGCCGATCCGACACATGCTCGACTACCTCGATGTGCTGCAGCCACTTCTGACCGAGGGCAAGAGTGACGTCACCGGCGATGTCTGGAGCTTCTTCGGCGAGTTCGCCAGGCCGACCGAGGAACCGCCTGCGGTCATGCTCGCCGCCCTCGGCGACCAGATGCTGAAGATCGCCGGCAAACGCACCGACGGCACCATCCTGTGGTGCGTCGGGCCGAAGACGCTCGAGCAGCAGATCGTGCCCAAGATAAACGACGCCGCCGCGTCGGCGGATCGCCCGACGCCCTCGGTCGTCTGCAGCCTGCCGGTGTGGGTCACCGACGATGCCGACGCCGCACGGGCCATGGTCGCCAAGACACTCACGATCTACGGTCAATTGCCGTCCTACCGAGCCATGCTCGACATCGAAGGAGTCGACGGACCGGCCGACATCTCGCTGATTGGAAGCGCCGAGCAGATCAAGGACGGCGTGGCCACGATCGCAGCCTCAGGGGCGACTGATTTCACCGCAGTGATTCCAACCCCCGACCCCGACGAGCGGGCGGCCACGATCGAGGCGCTCGCAGCGACCGTGAGCTGATCGGTCGACCCGCCGAACCAACACTGCTCTGCCGACGAGAGCTCGACTTCGGCTACGAGAGCTCGGCGAGGAATGATGAAACGGCATCATTGACGATGCCAGGGTGGCTCATGTTCGGCGCGTGCGCCGCTCCCTCGACCGGGACGAATCCACGGCAGTCTGGCAGCGCTGCAGCTACGGCCTGACCGTGGTCGAGCGGGATGGCCTGATCAGCGGTGCCGTGAATGACGAGCGCCGGGCAGGTGATCTCCCCGAGCCGATCGGTGACATCGTCACGACTCAGCAACGTCTGCCCCGTGATGTCGAGCGGGCTGGTGCCACGCCGAGCCCGCCACTTCGGAATCCATTCGGCCGCCAGATCCTCGGTCCCGAGGATCAGGCCGGCCACGTTCTGCAGGACTGCCTCGAACACCTCGTCGTCATCGCCGGTGACGGCCGCCAGCATCGCGCCGTACCCCTCGAGCACCTCAGGCGGGTCGACGGCGGCGTCGGAATCGATCAGCACCATCGCCCGCACGCGATCGGGATGAGCGAGCGCACCGCGCAGAGACAAGAATCCTCCCTGGGACATTCCCACCCACACCGCCCGATCGATGCCGAGCGAATCGAGCAGTCCTGCGGCGTCGTCTGCCGAGTCCCAGTAGCTGAAGTGGTCGGGGGCCGGGGTGTCACCAAACCCGCGCTCGTCCCACCGGATACAGCGGTACTCATCGCCGAATCGTTCGACCTGAGCGTCGAACATGCTGTGATCCATCATGAAGCCGTGACTGAAGATGATGGCGGGACCGTCTCCACCTGAGTCCTCGTATCGAATGGGGATGCCATTGACCTGTGCGGTTGCCATGGCGTAACGCTAGACGCGTCGTCGGTGTCGCTGCCCGGCAACCGGAGGCTGTGACCCCCGAAAATGCATGGCACGAACCTCGGGTTTGCACCGTCTGGGACGGCACCGTCTGGGACTGCGCTGTCTAGGTCAGGTGCGCTGGAGGACCCGCAGCGAGCCGACTGACCACAGCTCGGCGAATCGGCCAGACGCCAGCGCCGGAAGATAAATCTGCTCGTACGGCGGCCGCCCACCAGCCGCCGGATCCGCAAAGACGTCGTGGATTGCCAGCAAGCCACCCTCGGCGACGTGGGGCGTCCACAGCTCATAGTCGAGCCGGGCCGGCTCTGCGCCGTGACCTCCATCGATGAACAGAAGCGACAGCGGAGTCGACCACGAACCGGCAACTCGAGGCCCGTCGCCGACCACGGCAACGACGACTTCTTCGAGCCCGGCGTCGAAAACCGTGCGACGAAAAACGGGCAGCGTGTCCATTCGACCCGTCACAGGGTCGACCAGATCGGGTTCGTGGTGTTCCCATCCAGCCTGGTTCTCCTCCGAACCGCGGTGATGGTCGACGCAGAACAACGTGCTGTCGCCACGCCGCCGCACCGCCGCACCGATGTAACACGCCGATTTCCCACAGTAGGAACCGATCTCCAACATCGTCCCTGCAGGGGCATCGAGCGCCGCTCGCCACAGCGCCACACCCTCGTCCTTCGGCATGAACCCGCGGGCCGCCTCCGCCGTCGCCCGCTCCGAAGCGGGCATCTCTTCGATCGAACCAGTACTCACACACCGACCCCGTCGACGGTGGACGTCGGGCTGGCGAACAGACGGTCGAGCAGGAAGAACTTCGCCACCCACACGATGAAGTAGCCGATCAGGCTGGCGAAGTTCACGGCCAACCCAGCACCGAAGGCGGCATCGGCACCGGCCGCCATCCCGGTCGACACGACGAGGCCGGCCACGGTGATGGCCCAGAACGGAAGCACCTGTCGCCGAACGTCGTGGCGCCCGTTGACCTCCCAGACCCACGCCCGACTCAGGAGGTATGCAGGAATCGACATCACACCGGCAGCAAACATGTTCGCCACACCTCCGGACCACCCCCACACGCTGTTGGCGAGGTACAGAAAGGTCTGGTGCCCGGTGAAGTTGAAGGCCGACACCAACAGATAGCGCCTAGCCATCTTGGCCTTCGGCGAAGCGAGATCAGTCGTTGGGAACGGCACGCAGCGAGGCTAGCTGCGCAATCTGACGCTCTCTCCCACCGGCACCATCCGCATCGTGACGTCGCAACGCTGCCGAGTCTGAGCAGAATGGTCGCCTATGTCCCAGTCCGCGGTCGACGACCTCCTCGATCTGCTCGATCTCGAGCAGATCGAACAGAACCTCTTCCGGGGTGAAAGCCCCGATGAGAAGCGCCAACGAGTCTTCGGCGGCCAAGTGGCTGGTCAAGCCCTCGTGGCGGCCACACGCACCGTTGCGAGCGGCCTCGTGCATTCGTTGCACGCCTACTTCCTCCGTCCCGGCGATCCGACGATCCCGATCGTCTACGAGGTCGAACGGATTCGCGACGGGCGCTCGTTCACGACCCGCCGCGTCGTGGCGATCCAGCACGGACAATCGATCTTCCACCTGTCCGCCTCGTTCCACTCGCCTGAGGTCGGCATCGAGCACCAGAGTTCACCGCCTCCCGATCTCCCGGCCCCGGAGAGCTTGCCAACCTTCCTCGAGCGGAACCTCGAGCACAAGGTGCAGATGGGTGATTGGTACAGCCGACCCCGGCCGATCGACACTCGCGTCGTCCCTGGGGACCACGGCGATCTCGAACAGTGCATCTGGATGCGGGCCGACGGTGAACTGCCCGACGACATCGTCGTCCACCAGTGCGTCCTCACCTACGCGTCGGACATGACACTGCTCGACAATGTGATTCGCCCCCACGGCCGCTCCTTCATGGACGGAACGATGATGATGGCCAGCCTCGACCATGCCATGTGGTTTCATCGCCCCTTCCGAGCAGACGAGTGGTTCCTCTATGCCCAGGACACACCCACGGCGTCAGCCGCTCGCGGCCTCGCCCGCGGCCAGATCTACCAGAATGGGAATCTCGTGGTTTCGGTAGTTCAGGAAGGGCTCGTCCGCGAGCTCGCACCGAGAGGCGACCATCGATGAGGCTCAAAGGCGGAACGACACGGCGACGACTGGCGACCCTGGCCGCACTCGCGGTGCTGGCATCGTCGTGCTCGATCACCTCGTTCGAGGAACGGCAGGCCGAGATCGATCGCGAAGAGGCGGAGTCCACCGCACCGTCCGACGTCGCGAGCGGAGCAGCAACGGAAGTCCTTCGCGGTCCGGTCATGCTCGACGAAGCGCCCGGCGGTGGCGCCGACGATCCGGTGTGGGCGGACCTCGATCTCGAGACGGTGGTCATTGCGGAGTACGAAAGCCCGATCACGTTGAAGTCCCGATCGGGGACCAACGATCTCTACGTCGCCCAACGCAACGGCATCGTCCGGCGGATCCAGCGCACCTTCACAGGGAATGGCACCGAGCGAATCACGTCAGACACGAGCGTCGTCCTGGATCTGTCCGAGACAGTGTCCCTCGAAGGCGAGCAGGGCCTGCTCGACATCGATTTCTCGCTCGACGGACGTCTCTTGTATGTCAGCTACACCGACCTCGACGGCTCATCCGTCGTCGCAGAGTACGACATCGCCCGCAGCAGTACTGCCAATGCGAACTCTCGCCGCGAGCTGCTGCGCATCCCACAACCAGCCAGCAATCACAACGGCGGCAGCCTCGCCATCGGGGTCGATGGATTCCTCTACATCGGCATCGGTGACGGCGGGGGCAGCGGTGACCCTGACGGCAACGGCCAGAACACCGAGACCTTGCTCGGAACGATCTTGCGCATCGATCCCGTAGCGACCGAAACTGCTGCCTACCTGATCCCCGATGGCAATCCTTTCGCATTCGACGGTGGCGGCGCACCGGAGATCTTCCTCTACGGCGTGCGAAATCCTTGGCGATTCTCCTTCGATCTCCCCACGGGCGACATGTGGATTGCCGACGTTGGCCAGAACGCATTCGAAGAAATCAATCACTTGACCGCGTCGACGGGTTTCGGGGTCGGAGCAAACCTGGGCTGGAACCGCTTGGAGGCGTTCGACCCATATGAGGGCGGGACACCCCCGCCATCGAGCACGGTGCCGGCGTTCGCCTACGCCCACGAGAACGGTCGCTGCTCGGTCACCGGCGGTCATGTCTACAGGGGCGAGGTCATTCCGCTGCTCCTGGGCGTGTACGTGTTCGGCGACTACTGCACCGGCGAAGTCTTCGGACTCACCACTGGTGCGGAGACCATCGTCCGCCCGTTGACGTTCGAAGCCCCGGACAGCCAGTTGGTGTCGATCGGGCAGGGGCCGGCCGGCGAGCTCTACCTCGTCTTGTCCGGCGGCGAGATTCGCCGGGTCCAGCCGACTCCGGCCGTCGAGGAGGAGTAGACGTCACCTTCATTGGCGCGATCGAACACATGTTCGATACTGTTGATCGATGAACCCACCCCCTGAACCACCGTTCACCGATCTGACCCGCAGCGAACGACCGGCCACCGCCGAGGAGTGGGAGCAGATTCGGCGGTCGGTCGCGATGCTGCCGCCCGGCGCCTGGGCAATGCGCCGAGAACAGACGCTCCACACCCTCGGCACACTGCTCGCGAGCCTCCACGCAGCCTCGAAGCGGTAGCGTTGCGTCGATGGGCGACCCCGAACGATCCCCATTCGGAGCATCCCGGGCCCCGTCCATCGACGGCGTGTACAACGTCCGCGACATCGGTGGCTTCCGGACCGCGGGCGGTGCCATCGTGTCATCCGGTCGCGTGTTCCGGTCAGCCGCACTCGACGAGATCAGCAACATCGGGCTCGACCAACTTCGGGTGTTCGGTCTCCGAACGGTGCTCGATCTCCGCTCGGCAGCCGAGGTGGAACACAACGGGCGCTTTCCCGTCGACCGCTTCCCGGTTCGATGGGAGCATCTTCCTTCAGGCGTCGGACCACCTACGAGCGCAGACAATCGCAGCCAACACCTCCTCGACCACCCCGATCCGATGGCACCGATGTACCGCCAGATCATGCTCACCGCCGGAGCCGAGTTCGCCAGAGGAATCCGCATCCTGGCCGATCCGGCCAACCACCCCACTGTGGTGCACTGCACCTCAGGCAAAGACCGGACTGGCATGTTCGTCCTGGTCTTGCACCTGACGCTCGGCGTCTCGCTCGACAATGCCATCACTCACTACCATCAGGATCAGGCCACCACCGACCGTGCTGCAGCCGACATGGTCCGTCGCTTCCCTCAGATGGGCGAGCTCCCACCGGAGAAGATGCGCAGGATGGCGGGCACGAACACCCGCTGGGTGACGGGCGCCCTCGCTGCCATTGGCGGTGAACAGGCCGTTCCTGCGTGGCTGGCGTCGCATGGCTGCGACCCGCACGCGCAGGCCCGCCTGAAGGCTGCACTGACCACCGTCTGAGCGGCCATCGGCGATCCCGATTCGGCGACTCCGCCGTCGCTGTCAGTCGGACAACTCGTAGCGATACACGTTGGTCGATCGCTGCACGAACCCGATCCTCTGGTAAAGACGGTTCGCCGCTTCCCGGCTGGGCCGCGATGTCAGATCGACTGTGGCAGCACCGGCGGCGCGAGCTCGCGAAAGCGCCTCTTCGTTGAGCGCCTGTCCGACCCCCAGACCACGGGCCTCGCTGTCGACCACGACGTCTTCGATCCACGCCCGCACCGCAGTGGGAATCCGAAACAGCACGAGGGTCAGCGTGCCGACGATCTCACCATCGTGCTCCGCCACCAGCAGGGTCGAGGCCTCCGATTCGACCATCTCGGTCAGCTCATCCCGCGTCGGAGGAGGATTCGAGGAGGAGAGCTGCGGGATCAGGCGAGCGAACGCTGCGACGAGCGAATCACTGACTTCGGTGGCTTCGTGGACGAACACGCCGGACAGTATGGCAGCGTCCTGTCGGTCGACGACGGGATCCATCAGTCGCCGTCGCCCCGATAGCCTCGAACCGTGTCCCACCTCCGTTGGATGAATGAGCTGCCCGCCCTGCGCGACCCCATGCTGATCATGGCGTTCGAGGGCTGGAACGACGCCGGAGATGCGGCCTCCATGGCGACCAGCCATCTGGCTGATCGCTTCGACGCTGCGCCGATCGCCTCGATCGATGCCGAACCGTTCTTCGACTTCTCCTCCACCCGGCCGATGGTCCGCCTCGACGGTGACGGCCGGCGCAGAATCGACTGGCCGAGCAACGAGTTCCGATTCGCCCATCTTCCCGACGGCACGCGCGACGTGATCATCCTCACGGGGATGGAACCACAGCTGAAGTGGCGGACCTTCTCGAAGGAGATCGTTTCTCTCGCCAAGCAACTGAACGTCGGCCTGGTCGTCACCCTCGGAGCACTCATCGCCGACGTGACACACTCCCGGCCGATCACCGTCTATGGCACCAGCCACGATCGAGCCCTCTGCGAACAACTCGAGCTCGAGCCGTCGACGTACGAGGGCCCCACCGGGATCGTCGGCGTCGTTCACCACGAATTCCAGCAGGCCGACATCGCGTCGATGTCCCTGTGGGCCGCCATCCCCAGCTATGTGCCACACGCTCCGTCCCCAAAGGCTGCATTGGCGCTGGTCGAACGCGTCGGCGACCTGCTCGCGGCACCGACGGTGGACTCGTCGCTCGTTGGCCAGGCCGAGGACTACGTCGAACAGATCGATGCCCTCGTTGCCGACGACGACGAGACGCGGGATTACGTACTCCAACTCGAGCAGCAGTACGACGCCTCGATGCGTCCGGAGTCGACCGCCGAGCTCATCGAGGAGCTCGAGGAGTTCCTGAAGGATCAGTAGCGGTCGGGGCCGACCGCATCCAGGTCAGGGCTCGCTCCGCCACACCGGGGTGCGAGGTGGGTCGAAACTCGTGACGACATCCCGACCCTCGATGGCGTCGAAGGCCAGATCGACCCAGCGACCGACACTCGCCAGCGGTGACGGCAGGGACGTCCGGTCGAACCAGCCGACATCGAGGCACTCCTGAGGGTGGGCGGAGAGCTCGCCACCGACTGCCCGGCAGTGAAACACGAGGGAATACAGCGGCAGGCGGGAGAACCCGAGCCGGAGCCCGTCGAGAATCGCGAGCGGCTGGATCACCTCGCATTGGATACCGGTCTCCTCCCACACCTCCTTGACCGCGACCTCTGCCGGTGAATAACCGATGTCGGCCCACCCGGTCGGGTACAGCCACACGCCGGAGTCGGAGCGTTGGATCAACAGGAGGCGACCGCCTTCGTCGCCGACGACGGCCCCGACGGCGACCTTCGGTGTCGCGTAGCCGGCCACACCGCGCCCAACGATCTTCATCCACTCCTCGCGATGACCGACTGCGGTGGCCGGGTCTTCCGAGACCGCGGCCTTGATGTCGGATGCCACCTCGAGGATTTCCTCGTACCGCTCACGCTCGTACGTGCTGTCGGTGAAACCAAGGCCGGTGCGGGCGATGCCGGCCAGGGCTTCCGACCATCGAATGAGCTCGTCCGCACCCACCGACACCTGCCCGACCGCCCTACCTTCTGCGCCCACGCGACTCACTCCTCGTTCTTCATGGAGTCCATGATGGCGAACTCCAGCTCGCGAAGGATCTCCGGATCCTCGATCTTGTTCCCGAGATGGTCGCACAGGTAGAAACTGTCCACCGCCTCGGGTCCCAGTGTCTGGACACTCGCGCTACGGATGTCGAGCCGGAACTCGGCCAGCGCCCGCGCCACCCGATACAGGAGTCCGATCGTGTCCGGAGCGTGGACGTCGACCACGGTGGCCACGTCGGAGATCGAGTTGTCGACGGTGACGAGGCGTCGAGCCGGCTCAGCCGACAGGCGCCGACGGTAACGCTGATGCTGCACGGCTCGCTGGTTGACGCGGGCCGACAGGGCGAGGCGCCCGTCGAGTGCCAGGTGGATGTTGGCCACAACGGGATCCCAGTCGATGCCGTGCCCATCGCTGTCGTTCACGGTGAAGCGGCTGCAGGCCATCGCGTCGTCGCCGACGAAGGCGGACGCGTCGAGCACGTCGAGCCCCGTCAGCGCGAGCACAGCCGCCACCCGTCCGAACATCCCGGGCGCATCACGATCGACCACGGTGACGACGTTGCGGTGTGCAACCACCGAACGTTTCCCGACCGCCATCTGTTCGAGGAGCTCAACCGGGGGGAAGTCCGGAGTCACGTCTTCGAGCCGGCCCCCTTCGATCACGTGGCAAGCCCGTTCGACCAGCTCTGAGACCAGACCGGCCTTCCATGAGTTCCACACTGCCGGACCGGTGGCGATGGAATCGGCCTCGGTCAAGGCTCGCAACAGTCGCAGGAACGAGACGGAGCGACCGGCTGCAGCCACGGCACGAATCGTGCCCTCGTCGGAGATGTCGCGACGGACGGCAAAGTCGGACAGCATGAGGTGGTAGCGGCACAGGTCGACGAGGATCGCCGCATCGGATTCGGTGTAGCCCATACGCTCGGCGATCACACTGATCCGTTCCATACCAACGTCGGTGTGATCGCCGCTGTAGCCCTTGCCGATGTCGTGCAGGAGCGCCCCCACGACCAACAAATCGGGCCGGTCGACCTCGTGCGTCAGCGAACTCGCATTGGCTGCTGCCTCACAGAGATGTCGATCGACCGTGAAGGTGTGCAGGACATTGCGCTGCGGCTTGGCTCGCACTGTCCGCCACTCGGGCAGCAGCCGCACCATCAGATCGAACTGATCGAGATCTTCGATCACCTCGATCGCCGTGCGCCCGGCAAGGAAAAGGTTGGCGAAACGATGACGAGCATCGTCGCCCCACGGCTCCGGAGGCGTGTCGCCATGATCCCGAAGCTGCTCGAGCGTTCTCCGTCCGAGCATGTGACCGGTGGTGGCAGCGAGCTCGGCGGCCCGCAGTGTGAGCAAGGGGTCGGAGTCTGGCGTGATTGCGTCGAGCAACTCGATCTGGCCGTCCCGAAGCTCGAATTGCGAGGTGAGCCGTTCAGGAGTCGCCTTCGTTCTCCTCGTATTGCGGGCGCGACGCCAGCGCACCCACACCTCATCGGAGTGCCATGCCGTTCGGCGCCCGGCAGATGCAAGGTCGAGCATCAGCGCCTGTCCGTCAGCCATGCCCAAGGCGTCGGCGACGGCGTCCTGATCATCGAGAGTCAGGGTGTCGGTGGCTCGCCCAGTCGATCGATGGAGCTCGAGCCGGGCCGACAACAACAGGTCCGCCTGCGGGGCCAACTCCTCGAGCTCGGCGGCAGCGAATCCGGGAGCGGCGCGATCTGCCCACCGCATCGCGTGGAGATCTCGAAGCCCGCCGCGCCCATTCTTGAGCTCCGGTTCGATGGTGAACGACACATCGCCGTACTGCTCGTGCCGCCGCTCGACCGAGGAGGACAACAGTTCGAGGTAGCTCTCCGATCGCTTCGCCCACAGCTGCTCGGTCGATCTTTCCAACTGACGATGCAACGCCGGGTCACCGGCGATCAGTCGGAGATCGAGCAGAGCCGTGGCCCGATCGAGTTCAGCCCGAGCTCCCTCGATGGTCTGGTCGACGGTGGCGACGACATGGCCGAGCTTGAGTCCACGATCCCACACCGGATACCAGAGGCGCTCGGCGATGTCCGGAATCCCCCTCCGCTTCTTGTCGTGTACCAAGATGACGTCGAGATCGCTGAAGGGCCACAACTCGCCCCGTCCGTACCCTCCGAGGGCCAGCAGTGCGATGCCATCGAGGTCGTCGGTGGCGGCGTCCATGAGCTCGGCGAACCAGGCATCGGCGGTCTCGGCGTGGGCGCGGCAATAGTCAACTCCTGCGAGATGAGGGGCAACCAGCAGCGGAGTCCGATTCTTCGCCATGGTGTTGTCTATCTGCCGGTCGCCTTGATCGGGAACGGCAGCGGCGATCACGACCGAAGACCCTCGTCCCGTCGACGCCGAAGATGGACGTGGGCCTTTGCTGCACCCCAGGTCAGGCCGGCGGTGTGGAGATCCTCGTGAACGTCGCCGAACGCTGCCGGCACAAGGTCGAAATGGTCGCCTGGGAAAATGCGAACGGCGTCAGGGTCTCGACGTGGTGGCGCGACCCCGGACTCGGCCAACGTCTGCGTGATCGGCTCGACCAGCCTGCGGATCACGGCCAGAGGGTTGGCATGTTGATCGTCGATGTCGGACCGGAGGAGGGCAGTGACCGTTTCGATGGTTCGGTCGACGTCTCGAGAAAGCCCTCCGGCGGCAGTGCGGCCTTCCTCGACACCGAGATGGTCGGTGAGCAGACGTTCGACCCATCTCGGCACGTGCTCTGCCAGTCCTTCGATGAGCGCCTCGGCGTACGCAGCGAGAAGCTCGTCATCTGATGGCTGGTCAGTCGTAGGCACTGCTGACAGCCTGCCGGATCGACAGTTCGATCCGGCGCCGCTTGCGATCAACCGAGAGCACCTTCACCCGCACGATTTCCCCCGGGGCCACGAGCTCTTCCGGGGTGGACACTCGATGTTCGGCAAGTTCGGAGAGGTGCACGAGACCCTCGCTGCCGCCGATGTCGACGAACGCCCCGAAGTCGACGAGACGACAGATGGGCCCCTCCAGGATCGAGCCGACCTCGATCCCGGCGAGCGGGTCCGGCGACACGCGCCGCATTGACAACGAAACGCGCCGCTTCTTGACCTTCACGTCGAGGATCTTCACCTCGACCTCGTCGCCGACCTTCACGACCTCGGACGGGTGTCGAACGCGTCCCCATGAGAGTTCGGACAGATGGACCAGGCCCTTGATTCCGCCAAGATCCACGAAGGCTCCGAAGTCTGTGAGCGACGAGACGTTCCCGGATCTCGTGGCGCCGACCTCGAGGCCGGACAGGACGTCATGAATCTGCTTCCGCTGTTCCTTCAGCAGCAACGACCGGCGAGACAGGACGAGCCGCTCCTTGGCGAGGTCGACCTCCAGAACTCGGAAGTCGAACGACTGACCCACGAAGGGGCGAAGGTCGGACGGCGGTTCGAGCACAAGATGCGTCGATGGGACGAAGCCACGCACGCCGGCGTCGACAACGACACCGCGCTTCGAGACCGATACGACGGTGCCCGAGACCAACTCGTTGCGTTCCGCGGCCGCGACGACGTGCTCCCACGCCCGTTTCTTGAGGGCCCATGCCCTCGACAGCACGAGGCGACCCTTCGGATCCTCGCGACTCAGCAACGCTCCCTCGACCCGATCGCCGACGCTCAAGATGGAGGTGGGGTCGGTATCGGCGTCGTCGAAATTACGACGAGAGATCACGGCCGGTCGCCCATCGTCTGTCGTCAGCTCGACCTCGTCGGCGGACACCTGGGTGACCAGGCCACCGAGAATCTTGACTGCATCGGACGGCGCCCGCGCTGCTCCTCTTGCCGGCGGAACCGGCGGAGGAATGGGCGTGGGGACGTCAGGCATACGACAAAGGTACGCAATGGAGAACCGCAAGGTCACACCGAGTGTGTCCGCACGTGTGTGTCAGAGCACTCCGATGGCAGTGAGCGTGGCGTCCGGATCGGCCACCATGCCGGTGTAGAAGGCACCGAACTCGGCGTACACCGCCGACGCCTCGTCGTACCGCATCGTGTAGACGACCTCCTTGAGATCGTCCGGTTTCTGGGCGAAGAGGGTGACCCCCCACTCGAAATCGTCGACACCGGTCGAGGCAGTGATCAACTGCACGAGGCGACCAGCGAACTTCCGGCCCGACATGCCGTGCTCCATCATCAGATCTCGCCGTCGATCGAAATCGAGCGTGAACCAGTTGTCGTCGTGATCGCGCCGTTTGCTCATCGGGTAGAAACACCAGGCGCTCTTTCCCTCTGGCGGAAGGACCGGATAGAGCCGGGCTTGCTTCGCCTCGTTGGGCACGCCCTTTGCGTATTCGCTGACTTCGGTGAGTGAGACATAGCTGTCCACGAGCTCGAGACCGGCAAGTGACATGGCCGTCTGAAACTGTCGCAACCGCCACAGATCCTTGCCGAGGGCCATGGTCGCCAGATCAGCTTTGTGACCGAGCATCGCCACGGTGACGACCTGGTCATCACCCGAGGTCGCATCCTTGACAGCTTGGAGGATTGCCTCGCGATCGGCGAGCGGCGTCGTCTTCCAGAACAAATGGACGACACCGAGACCTTCACTGGGAACCGCTGGTTCGAACATGCACGAAGTCTACGGAAGCCGGAACGGCCGCGACCGACGGGCCGCACGACGAGTAGGCCGGTCAGACGAGGCTGCTGGGGCTGTAGATGCTGCCATCACCGTTTCGGGCGAACCCGACGAGCGTCAATCCGGCACGGCGTGCCGTGGCCACAGCGAGGGACGACGGACCTGACACGGCGACCAGGGCCGAGAAGCCTCCAGCCCATGCCTTCTGCACCATTTCGAATGATGCCCGACCACTGACGAAGAGGGCAAGGTCGAGTGCCGGGAGGCGACCATCGAGCAGCAAGCGACCCACGACCTTGTCGACTGCGTTGTGTCGGCCGATGTCCTCGCGCAACACAAGGAGGTTTCCCGATCGATCGAACGCCCCTGCAGCATGACTGGCGCCGGTGACGCCGAACAGCCCTTGTTGCTCCTGCGCTTTCCGGGGCAGGCCGAGCAAGAAGGCCGGGTCCCACGGTTCGTACGCGGGAAGAACCTGCAGGCGATCGGCGAGCTCGCCGATCGCCTCGGCGCCACAGATCCCACACGATGACGTGGTGGACCCGAGACGCGGGGTCGGTTCCGGGGCGAGGCCTCCGGTCGAGACTGACACGATGTTGAATTCGGAGTCGACGGGCGCTCGGGTACCGCAGTATCGGATGCCGAGAATGGGAGCACCGTCGAGCACTCCTTCAGACAGGCAGAATCCGGCGGCAAGCTCGAAGTCGTGGCCCGGTGTCCGCATCGTCGACGAAACCTGAGTGTCGTCGAGATGAATCGCCAGCGGCTCCTCAACCAAGAGATCGTCCGGGCATCTCGTCGAGTCCCCGGCGGTGAATCGACGGGCAATGATCCTCTGGCTCCGCGATCGCACCATCCGGCAAGGCTACTCACCGCCGATTGCCCCGCCCCTGTGGGGCAGGGAGTCGTCTCCCGCAGGCGCCAGGTCAGGCGCAGGCACCACTCAGAGGTGGCGCTCGTCGCATTCCAGAGCCGACTCCACCGATGCCAACGCTCCGACGACGAGTTCGGCGAGTTCGTCATCGATCGGGCCGATCAACGAGATGTCGTCGAGCACGTCTTCGATGAGCCGACGAGTCGAGGCCGTCGTGGCCCGCTCGAACGCGCACTCGAGCCAGATCCGATACGCCCGGGTCGGCTGACCGCTGTCGCAGCCAAGATCGAGCGTGGGCGAGTGCTCGATGAGCGTCAACAGGTCCATCACCCCGATCTGATCGATCGAGACGGTGGTGAGCGGGGCCGAGTGACCGAGCGACAGTGTCATGCCAGGTCCATCGGATGAGCCGAACGGCCCATGAGTGTTCCGCCCCGAAAAATGTGAAATGGGGCCGGAGCTTCACATTCACAACGCTGCTTTGTTGCCTTCGGCAGTTGTGAATGTGAAGCTCCGACCCCGATTCCGGGCCTCAGATCACATCATTCCGCTCATGTCCGGCATGCCGCCCGAACCAGCCGCTTCCGGGAGGTCGGAAACGACCGCCTCGGTGGTGAGGAACAGAGCGGCGATCGAACCTGCGTTCTCGATTCCCGACCGGGTGACCTTCGCAGCATCGACCACGCCCTTCGCCTTGAGGTCCTCGTACTCCCCGGTGGCAGCGTTGAGCCCGTTCCAGCCTTCGAGGTGTCGGACCTTGTCCACGGCGACTCCACCTTCGAGACCGGCGTTCTCAGCGATCTGGTACAGCGGACGCTGCAGCGCATGAGCCACGATCATCGCACCGGTCTGCTCATCACCCTTCAGCTTCTTCGCAACCTTCTCGACACTCGCCTGAGCACGGAGCAAGGTGACTCCGCCGCCGCAGACAATGCCCTCTTCGATGGCGGCCTTGGTGGTGGATACTGCATCCTCAATTCGGTGCTTTTTCTCCTTGAGCTCGACCTCGGTCGCAGCGCCAACCTTCAGAACGGCGACGCCTCCGGCCAGCTTTGCCAGGCGCTCCTGGAGTTTCTCGCGGTCGTAGTCGGAGTCGGTGTTCTCGATCTCGGACCGGATCTGACTGATCCGACCGGCGACGTCTCCGGCGGCTCCGCCACCCTCGACGATGGTGGTCTCGTCCTTGGTGATCGTGATGGAACGGGCCGTGCCGAGCACGTCCAGACCGGCGGTCTCGAGCGAGAGACCGACCTCTTCGAGAATCACCTGGCCGCCCGTGAGGAGCGCCATGTCCTGCATCATCGCCTTGCGGCGGTCACCAAAGCCGGGAGCCTTGACCGCAGCAGCGCTGAACGTCCCGCGGATCTTGTTGACCACGAGCGTCGACAACGCCTCGCCCTCAACGTCCTCCGCGATGATCACCAGCGACTTACCGGTCTGCATGACCTTCTCGAGCAGCGGCACGAGCTCACGAACATTCCCGACCTTCGATCCGACGAACAGAACGTACGGATTCTCGAACACTGCCTCCATCCGCTCGGTGTCGGTGACGAAGTACGGGCTGATGTAGCCCTTGTCGAACCGCATGCCCTCGGTGAACTCGAGATCCATACCGAAGGTGTTCGACTCGTCGACGGTGACAACGCCGTCCTTGCCGACCTTGTCGATGGCGTCGGCGATCAGGCCGCCGATTGTGGTGTCGTTCGCCGAAATCGAAGCGACCTGTGCGATCTGCGCCTTGTCCTCGACATCGACGGCGAAATCACGGATTGACTGCACTGCGGCGGCAACACCGGCCTCGATGCCACGCTTGAGCGACATCGGGTTTGCACCGGCTGCAACGTTTCGCATGCCTTCGCCGACCATCGCCCACGCGAGGACCGTGGCCGTCGTGGTGCCGTCGCCGGCGACATCGTCGGTCTTCTTCGCGACTTCCTTGACCAGCTCGGCACCAATGCGCTCAATCGGGTCGGCGAGGTCGATCTCCTTCGCGATCGACACACCGTCGTTGGTGATCGTGGGGGCTCCCCACTTCTTGTCGATCGCGACGTTCCGGCCCTTCGGGCCAAGCGTCACGCGCACCGCGTCGGCAAGCTGGTTCATTCCTGACTCCAACTTGCGGCGGGCGTCATCGTCAAACGAAATGTTCTTCGCCATGGGGGCGAGTCCTCCTCGGAGAGTTCGAATTCGAGTTAGCACTCTAGTCATGAGAGTGCTAACTGCAACCATCGCAGCGGGATCGAAAAGCGATCGGTCGGCGGAAAACTTGAACGGCCGACAGCAGAAGCTGTCGGCCGTTTTCCCGGTTCCCGCCGAGAGTGGCCACCGTCGCAAAGGGGAGAAACGACCGTGACCACCATCCTTCGGCACGCTCATCCGAGTTGTTGAACGATCTCCGATGATTTCTGAAACGAAGCAACCGATTTGGACCGATGGACCCACGTGGGCAACCTCCCCCAGCGGGCCGTGGGCCGTTCGACCCAGAAATCGCTCAAGTTGTGGGCCGAATGATCCGTTGCCTGTCTCAACCACTCGCCCAGCCGGACGGAGGTCCAACCGTGGTTTCCCTCAGTACCTCGCTCACCAGTAACCCGCTCACCAACACATCTGTCACCAGCCCTTCCTCGAGGACCGCTCCTCTCACGAACGCATCGTTCACTCCTCTCGCGAACCTCACGACCGCCACCACCGAGGCACCTCATGATCGGCTCGCCGAATTGGTTCATCACCTGAGCGACGCGCCGCTCGCTGATGCCCGCCGAGCCGTGCAGCATCACCGACCGTCCGGGTCGGTTGCGGACCCTCTCACCGTCGTGGCTGCAGCAATGGTGCAGCTCCGCAACGAACGGCCGAAGCTCGTCGCCTAACATGGGGTGATGGCTGCACCGCTCGAACGTCCGAAGACCCCGCTTTCGGTCATCGTCGTCGGCTCGGTCATCGCCGCGCTGGTCGGCCTCTTCGTCCTACGCCTCATCATCGGGCTCGTGATCACGTTGACGAAGATCGGGATCGCGGTGGCGATCGTGGTTGCCATCGTCGTCGCGATCCGCCGCCTCACCGACGACGACAGCTAGCGGATCCGGGTCAAGAGAGCTTCCGCACGGCCTCGACGGCGACTTCGGCCGCCAATTCGGCCGTGCGAGCCCACGACGCGTCAACGCCGAATCGGTCGCTCAACTCGACCACGGTGACGTGCTCAGGAAGTTCGACTTCACCCTGACGAACGCCGACGATCGCGAGCACGGGAACCGCTTCGGCACGGGCCCAGTCGGCGACTCCGCCGACCACCTTGCCATGGAACGATTCGGCGTCGAGCATGCCCTCTCCGGTGATCACGAGATCGGCACCGACGAGCAGTTCGTCGAGACCGGCGGCCTCGGCCAGCACATCGAAGCCACTTTCGATCCGGGCGCCGACCGCTGCCAGCCCGCCGGCGAGACCGCCGGCGGCTCCGGCTCCCGCCAAGGTCGAGACGTCGACGCCGTACTGCTCGCCGTAGACCTGCAACAGACGCTCGAGCCGTCCGGTCAGCAGCTTCACCTGAGCAGGGCTGGCGCCCTTCTGTGGACCGAAGACCACAGCCGCATCGGTGAACAGAGTTTCGACGTCGCACGCAACAACCAGATCGATCTCCTTCAGCCGGACCGATGGCGGCATGGCCCGAAGCGCCCCGAAGCCGCCATCGGTGGTGGCGGAGCCACCGAGCATCACCACAACGGTTCTGGCCCCGAGTTCGATCGCCTGCGTGATCAGCTCCCCGGTCCCGAACGTGTCGGCGGCGATGGGATCGTTCGCCTCGGGTCCGCCGATGAGAGCAAGCCCAGACGCTGCAGCCATCTCGATGAACGCTGTTCTACCCTCGAGTCGCCATCGAGCTTCGATCGGGTCGCCAAGCGGGTCTGTCACGAGCGAGGTCCGGTTGGCACCACCGAGCACATCGAGCGATCCCTCTCCACCGTCAGCCAGCAGTACCCCGTCGACCGTCCAGCCCAACGGCTCCAGCGATGACCGGACAGCATCGAGCAACTCCTGGGATGTGGCGGAGCCGCGGAACTTGTCGAACGCGACGACCACTCGTCCCGGCATGCGGCGAATGCGGCCATCGCTCCCGTCAGGGAGTGATGACCCCGTCGGTGCCGGCCATGACGATCAGATGGGCACCCTGTGTGTCGCTGATCGGCGATGTCGCTGGATCGAAGGGCTTCAAGACCGCTGCTGGGTCGACTCCGAAGATCTCGGCGACCGCTTGCGCATCGGACTCGTAGCCCTCCACGTAGAGGATCACCGACGGGCCGGGGGTGTCGGCGTTCTTTGGTGACGCTGTGGCGTAGCCGGCGGCCGTGAGCCGATCGCTGGTCCGCGTGGCGACACGGGACTGGATCGGGTTGGTGCCGTTGAGGGCCAGGGTGAGCACGTTGGCCGGGTTTCGCTGGGCGCCCAGCGTGGCCTCGGTGACGGTGTCCTCGACGGGTTGGGTCGTGACGGTGTCGTTGATCGTCGTGTCAGTGGAGTCTCCGCCTTCGTCGGAGGGCACCGTCGTCGTGATCTCATCGTCGGCGGCCACGCTGTTGTCGCCGATTCCTCGCACCATCAAGAAGAGGCCGAGAAGAACGGCGCCGACGATGACGGCGATACCTCGAGCAGCGTTGACGCCTGCTGACCGCCCGAACCCCTCACCGGAGTCGTGTGCGCCTGCGGTCATGTCGTCTCCTGGGTGTTTCTCATGCGGGGTACCGGTCGGGAACGGTGGCCGATCATCGACCACCGTCGGACCGTTTTAGCACGACAGCGGTCCTCCCCCACTGACAGGCGTCCAGGCCGACCGTCCCAGCTACCATCGTGTTCCTGCCCGAATAGCTCAGTTGGCCAGAGCGCTGCTCTTGTAAAGCAGATGTCGTGGGTTCGAATCCCACTTCGGGCTCGTTCGTTCGTTTTCGCCGTCAGCCGGTGAGATCGGCGTAGGCCGTTGCATCGTCGAAGAACACCTCGACGATCATCGTGAGGTCGGTCTGATCCTCCGACCCGACCGTCCAGCACACATTGCCCTCGACCTCTCCACCGGGGAACAGTTCGGCGAAGGTGTCCAAAGCTTCGGGGATGACGCCGCACGAAGGGTCGAAGGTGGCCAGGACGACACCCGACGGTCCCACCGCTTTGAACGTCAGCTCGAACAACGAGGCCGGAGCGGGGCCCGAGACGTAAGTGACACGAACCGGCGCACCCATGAACCGAGCGTCGGCAGGCGGAGGTTCGTTGAACTGGTTCTCCTCGGCCACGGCATCGGTGAGGTCGCGCAGCGGTTCGAGCACCTCGATGTTCCAAAGGCGTAGCTCGCCGGACTCGAAGTCCTCGTACTCGACCACGATCGTGTCGCCGACAGCATAGGGATCGTCGACCGATCCCTTGGCTGAGGCGACCGCGACGGTCGTGTCGGTGGCGTCGACCTCCTCACCGGTGTCAGGGGTCGAGGTGGCAGTCGAGTCCTCCTCGTTGTCGTCGATCTGCGTCTGGAAGACGGTGGTCGCCGGGCCGGCCTCACCGTCGTCGTCTGAGGCGAGAGCGAACCACGCACCCGCCCCGACGGCACCCAGCCCGAGCAGAACGACCGCTGCGATCAGGATCGGCTTGCCGTTGCCGCCCGAAGACGGCTGGGTTCCCGCGACGAACGGCTCCGGTCCGACACTCCCTGATCCCGGAGGTGGCGCAGAGTAGATCGTCTCTCGTTCACCCATCGGTGGCGCGCCGAACGTGTCGATGGGCGGCGGCGCCGACGGCATACCTGGAGGTGGCGGTGGTGCTGCCATCGATGTGTCGACGGCCGGCCCGGGGCCGTGGCCATCTGGCCACCACCGATCATCCGAACCGAAGTACCAGCCTTCGGGAGTCGGCAGCGGGTACTCGTTTCCGTCCCAAGCGATGTAAGTGGTCATGATCCCTCCGTGTGATCTGCCCGCCGCCGCACCACCTCGAACATGGCGATGGCACCGGCCATGGCAACATTGAGACTATTCAATTGACCGAGCATGGGTATCGATGCGCGTACAGAAACTCGTTCCCGCACGAGTCGACTGAGGCCACGCCCCTCGGCTCCCAGCACCAAGGCCACCGGTTGATCCGAAGCCAACGGCAGGTCGAAGATCGATGTCTCGCCGTCCATGTCGAGGCCGACAGTGAGCACACCGAGGTCGTTCAGTTCCTTGACTGCTGTTGGAATTCCACCGACCACGGCCATCGACAGGTGCTCGACCGCTCCAGCCGCGGTCTTGGTCACCGTCGGCGACACGTGCACCGCCCGATGCCTGGCCAAGACGACACCGGTGACCCCGGCACATTCGGCCGTTCGCAGGAGCGCTCCGAGGTTGCCCGGGTCGGTGACCCCGTCTATCACGATGAGGTGAGCATTCTTCACTCCGGCCAGCTCATCGAGAGTTCGCTCCGGGAGCGGATCGGCTCTCGCCATCACACCCTGATGGGATTCGGTGGCTGCCTCGGACTCGAACCGGCGTCTCGGGACCGAGCGGAGCGGCACCTTCATCTCGAACGACAACTCACTGATGTCGTCGAGAATGTCGGCCTGATCGAGGTCCTCGATCATCACGATCTCGCGCACACGTCTGGTTTCGGCGAGGAGCAGTTCCCGCACCGCCTGGCGACCCTCGACGTGGTCGCCGCCGAGGCCTCGTTGGGCCTGCGAACGCTTGGCTCGAACGCCCGGAGACTTGCCTCGGCGCGAGGGCGGTCCCCCGGCGCGCTGACCGCTGGACTTTGCACTTCCCGCACGCCCACCGCCAGATCTCGAGCCGCCGGATGCCGCTCCTCCGGACTTCGACCCGCCGGACTTCGGCCCGCCGGACTTCGGACCAGCGGACTTCGACCCGCCGGACTTCGACCCGCCGGACTTCGGCCCGCTTCGAGCCGGGATCGCGTTTCGACGTCCGCCCCCCGCCTTGCCGCCACCACTCTTGCGTTGCCCGCTCATCGACTCACTCTTCTTTCATCGCGTCTGATCTGGTCAGCAGTGCCACAGCATGGCACTGCACGCCGCCCTGGAGGCCTGCGACACCCTCGGTTCGTTTGCCCTTCACCGCGACCGGACCACCGACGACGGCGGTCAGGCGCTGCTCGATCTCGATCTTGTGCGGCGCCAGCTTCGGCGTATCGAGCACAACCGTGCAGTCGACATTCACGACCGTCCAGCCGGCAGCCCAGACCTGCGCCATTGCCTGATGCAGGAGGTCGACGCTGTCGGCGCCTGCGTTCGCAGGATCGGTGTCAGTGAAGAGCTGTCCGATGTCGGGGCAACCGGCGGCGGCGAGCAGGGCATCGGTGCAGGCGTGAGCGATCGGATCGGCATCACTGTGACCGGCCAGCCCGGCAACGTCAGGGAACACCGTCCCGCCGAGGACCAGCTGTCGATCGGGATCATCGGACCAAGGATGGACATCGAATCCGTGGCCGATGCGGAACGACGCAGCGGTCATGCCCCGGCCCCGTCCACTGCGGCGGAGCGTGACAGGAACGCTTCGGCGACGACGAGGTCGTCCACGGAGGTGATCTTGAGGTTCCAGGGCTCACCGTCGACGTGCAGCACCTGATGACCGAGCTCATCGACGAGCGATGCGTCGTCGGTTGCATCACCACCTCCGGCATGGGCTCGATACAGAATGTCGCGATCGAAACCCTGGGGTGTCTGAACCGCGACCAGCTCGGACCGATCGACCGCACCACCGGTGATCTTCCTCAGTGTGTCGGTCACGGGTACCACCGGGATGACGGCAGCTGCGTGATCGAGCCCGGCGATCACCCGCCGTACGAGGCCCGCCGAGGCGAGAGGTCGAGCGCCGTCGTGCACGAGGACGTGCGACGCAGTGTTCGGGACGGCGGCGAGTCCGGCCCGTACCGAATCCGATCGCGTGTATCCACCGGTGACGATCACGTCGCCGGGAAGAGACCCTCGGTCGATGACCGCGTCGGGCACGACGAGCACGACGCCGTCGACGCCGCCGTCCTTCAGCGCAGCCACAGCCCAATCCAGCACCCGACGACCGGCAAGCGGTTCGAGCTGCTTGAGAGCCCCGAATCGACGTCCGGAGCCACCGGCGACGACGATTCCCCAGACATCCATGAGCGCCGACGATAGCTCCAACCAGGTCCGAGAGGTCTTCCGGCAGCCATGCGGCGATGAGCGCGATCCACGATCGGGTCGCCTTCCGCGCCATGTGACAAATAGCACTCCGGGTGAGTACGGTAGCCCGATGGTTGATCCCGAGTTGCTCCGCACGATCGAGCTGTTCGCAGACTTCAGCGACAAGGAACTCGGGAGCCTCGCCGGGGATTGCGCCACGATGGACCTCCAACGGGGTGACGTACTCTTCGCCGAGGGCGACCAATCCGATCAGCTCTACGTCACGCTCAGCGGCCGAATCGCCATGGTCAACCGATCCGTCGACGGTCGCGAATCAGTCGTTGCCCTGATGGAAGACGGCGACCTCTTCGGCGAGATGCCCCTGTTCGACTCGCAGAAGCGGTCCACCGACGCCCGTGCCCTGGAACCGTCCACGGCGATCTCGATTCCCTACGGCCCACTTCGATCGATCTACGAGGCGAATCCGATACAGCTCTGGCGGGTCGTGGCACTGCTGGCCAAGCGGCTGCGGGCGATGGACGGCGTGCTCGCCGACTCGGTCTTCCTCGACGTCACAGGCCGAACGGCCAAGCGGCTGCTCGAGATCGCCGGCGATCACGACGAGTTCGCCCTTCCCGTCACACAGGAGGAGCTGGCCGGCATGGTTGGTGCCAGTCGCGAACGAGTCAACAAGGCGATCGCCAGCTTCATCCGTCTCGGCTGGCTCGAGCAGCGCGATCGGCGCTACATCATCGTCAAGCGGGATCAGCTGGAGTTGCGATCCCGCTGATCAGAAGCGACGAACTGACCCGCTCTTGCGGCGGGCGGCCGACGCCGCGCTCGAGATGGCGAGATGCAACTCTGCGGCGCGACGCTCGCTCATTCCCTCGACCAGCTGGAGTTCATCCGGCGTTGCCGCCAGCAAGACGTCGAGAGTGCCGAAGTGCTCGACGAGCTTCTCCATGACGGCACCGGACAGGCGGGGCACTCGCGTGAGCAGGCCGAGCCCCCGCGGGTTCAGTGATGCATTGAGATCGGTGCCGGCCGAAGCCAGGTGCAGCGTCTTGGCCATGATCTCCTCGTTGAACAGGGCGTCGTCATCGAGCGCCGAAAGCGCCGTCATGGCCTCCTCCACACGGAACGTGGTGTCGTCCTGGAAGTAGTCGCGGATGAGCAGGCGCCGATCGTCGGCGACACCGCCCATCAGCTCGTTCAGCTGGAGCCGAACGAGGCGGCCATCGGAACCGAGCTCCAAGAGGTTTCGTTCGATCTCCGACGCGATCCGGACCGTCATCTCGGCTCGCTGCAGCACCTCGACCACATCCTTGAGCGCCACGAGATTGTTGATCTCGAGGGCGGCAAGGGTGTGGGTGACTTGATCGAGGCGATTGCGATACCGCTCGAGTGTCTGCAGCGCCTGGTTCGAGCGCTCGAGCAATCGACTCACCGGTTCGAGAGAGTGCCGTTGGTCTCCCACGTAAACCTGGATCTCCTTGCGTGACTGCGACACCGCAATCACCGGCACGTGCAGGCTGCGGGCGACTCGCTCAGCGGTGCGATGCCTCGTGCCGGTCTCGGCCGTCGGCACGTTGGGGTTCGGGACGAGGTGGACGTTGGCTCGGGCTATCCGGCTGCCATCCGATGCGAGGATGATGGCGCCGTCCATCTTCGCCAGCTCCGACAGGCGCTGGGGTGTGAACGCCGCGTCGAGCAGGAAGCCTCCGGAGCAGATGTTCAGGACGTCCGGGCCGTCACCGAACACGATCAAGCCACCGCGTCCTGATTGGAGGACGCGGTCCAAGCCTTCGCGCAGGGGTGTACCAGGCGCCACCTGAGTGAGCGCACGCGCCATCACGCCATCGAGGTCGAACTCCATCGCAGCATCGTAGTTCATCTACTCGGGGTGGCGTCAGAAGGGCGAGCCGACCGGGGCGGGGAGTTCGGCGACGGCATCGGCGATTGTCCCGACCCTGATGAGGCGCATGCCGGCGGGACCGTCGGCCGCCGAGGTCGGCACGATGGCTGCCCGAAAGCCGAGCCGGTGGGCCTCCGCCAGGCGACGCTCGAGCTGGGGCACCGAGCGCACCTCACCAGAGAGTCCCAGCTCACCGCAGGCAACGAGCCCAGCTGGGAAGGGGCGATCGGCGATGGCCGAAGCCACGGCGAGGGCGATCCCGAGATCAGCCCCTGGTTCGACGACCGATGCGCCGCCGGCAACGGAGGTGAACACTTGCTGCCCGAAGGTCGACACTCCCGCACGCTGCTCGAGGACCGCACACACCAACTTCACCCTGCTGACGCTCAATCCCTCGGCCTGCACTGCGGCCGGGCGCTCGCCGTGGGGCGAGGCCAGGGCTTGGACCTCGACCAGGACAGGACGGTGACCATCGAGGGCAGGCACGACGATCGACCCGGCCGTGTCCAGCCGACGATCGGCCAGAAAGCGACCGCTCGGGTCGGCAATCGCTTCGAGTCCGAGGCCAGTCATTTCGAACAGCCCGACATCGGTCGTTGGCCCGAAACGGTGTTTCACTGCTCGCAGGAAACGGATGTCGTGGTGCCGATCGCCAGTGAACGACAGCACGGTGTCGACGACGTGTTCGAGCAGGCGGGGCCCCGCCAGGGCGCCGTCCTTCGTGACGTGACCGATGATGATCAGCGAGGTGTCGGTGGATTTCGCCACGGCGACGAGACGCGCCGCTGCTTCTCGCACTTGGGTGACCGATCCCGGCGACGCATCGAGTGCGGCGACACGGAGCGTCTGGATCGAATCGATGACGGCCACAGCGGGACGCTCCTCGGCGAGCGTCGAGACGATGGTCTCCACCGTGGTGTCGTCGAGCACCATCAGCGACGGCGGAATCGAACCGAGACGAGCAGCACGAGCGGCCACCTGCGACGGCGCCTCTTCGCCGGTGACGAGAAGGACGCCGGCCCCGGTCGATGCCACCGAGCATGCGATCTGCAGCGTGAGCGTCGACTTGCCGACACCGGGTTCACCGCTCAGCAGCGTGACCGAACCTGCCACGAGGCCACCGCCCAGGACACGATCGACCTCGGCAAGACCGACCGGGTTCGGAACCGAGGTCGAACCGTCGAATCCGCCGAGAGGATCAACAGCCCGCGCCGCCATTGTCGATCGTGGCCGGACCTGCATGACCTCCTCGATGGTCGCCCACCCCTCGCATGACGTGCACTGCCCGATCCATGCTGGTGTCTCGGCACCGCACGATCGGCACACGAAGATTCGTCGTTGTCTTGCCATGCGATGGATCATGACAACGGGGTGTGACAGCCTGCTTCGAGGTCAGCCGCCGTTGACGGCGTCGATCACCGGGGCGAAGTCATCGAGTGACCGCACCACGAAATACGAGATGCCCCAACGCAACCGGCAACGCTCGATCTTCTCGGCGATCTCGTCGACCGTGCCGATCAGGACATACGGCGTCTCAGCGGCGTCCTCGCGAGTGAGTCCATCAACGCGTCCGCAAAGCTCGGCGATCGACGAGTCGGCATCCTCGGTGATGTCGACCACCTGCACCAGGGCGTTGAGTTCCAGCTCGGGGAATCGCTCACCGGCTCCGGCGCGGACCTCCTCGAGCTGGCCATCGAGATGTGCCGTCGTCCACGTCACCGTGTGTCGGTGGCCGTCCTCGAGGGTTCGACCCAGGCCCTGCAACCCGATGATGTCCGCGTGGGCGCCGGCGTGACCAAGAAGTGCTCGCCCGTTGCCTCCGACCAGGATCGGGAGGCGCTCTTGCACCGAGCGGTCGATCTTGGCGCCGCTGATGCGATGCTGGGGGCCGTCGTGATCAACCGTCTGCCCGTCGAGCAGCGCCCGGAGGATCTCGACCTGTTCGGCCAGTTGCAACTTGCGAACCGCAGCCGGCAGTCGCTCGATCCCGGTTTCGTCGTACTCGTGAGGTGTGTGGCCAGCACCGAGACCGAGCTCGAATCTACCGCCCGACAGATGGTCGAGCGTCGACGCCTCCCAGGCCAGCTGAACGGGGTTCCGCATCGTGGCGTTGAGCACGAACGTGCCGAGCCGGATGCTCGACGTCCGCTCGGCGACGGCGGCCAACACGGGCAGCGGAGCCGGTCCCTGGCCGACGTGATCTGACACGCAGAACACATCGAATCCGGCAGTTTCGGCCCGCTGCGCAACCTCCCGTGGGCCGAGGCCGTCCTGGCGGGCGTACTGGCATCCGAAACGCACTCGTGTCGTCATCTCGCAGGTCACTCCGCGGGGGTCGACACATCGAAGCTGCGAAGGATGGCGTGACCGTTCGACTCCTCCACGGTGGCGCCCGGCGCGAACCACGCCGTCTGGTATCCATACTCCCGGGCCGCATCGAGATTGGCGAGGTCGTCGTCGACGACCATGATCAGGCTCGGAGGTTGACCCGTGACTCGGCGAAGCACCTCGTAGATAGGGCGATCGGGCTTGCGCACCCCCACGGCGCCGCTCATCACCCATGGGTCGATGAGCCCGCCGAGACTGTGCTTGGTCTTCAGCTTGTTGGCCCACGAGGTGGCGTCGTTTGTCACACAGGCGACCTGTACGCCCTGGTCGCGTAACGTTCGGAGGAATTTGATCACCCCCGGGTTCAACTGAAATCGGCTGAGATAGGCATCGTCGAGTTCGTTCGGTTCACCCTCGATGCCGATGGCGCGCCAGAAGTCGGCCGTGGTCATCCGCCCCAGGCTGAGGGAGCGCGACCGGGCCACGATCTCGTCCTCGGTCACCGTCGACCCCATCTCGCGAGCGAATGGCACCAGAATGTCGTGGATGTCGTTCCCTTCGCGGTAGACGACACCCATTCCGTCGAGGGCGACGACCACCGGCGTGGTCGAGACCCCGTCGGTGTCGACGTTCGATTTCGCGGCAGGGATGACCGGTGCCGTCCGCTGCTTCGGTTTCGATTTCGGTTTCGGCCGCGACGTCTCGCTCGGCTTCTTCTTCCGACGATTCTGGGGGCGGACCAGACGAAGGGCTTGACCCAACAACACCAAGCCGGCGAGGACGGCAGCCAGGATCGCAACACCGCGCCATACGAGAGCGGTCACGGCTCGGGTCGACGACGCAACCGAGACTGTCGTAGCACTCGTGTCGGCAAGCGTTGTCTCCCAGACCCGCACCGTGGTGTCGTCGCCGGCAATGGCCTCACCCGTCGACTCATCGACGAGGACCGGGTCACCCGGAAGCTCGATCTCGAGGCGGACGCTCACATCCGATGCCGACGCCCCGTAGCGAGTGGCCAGCTCCTCGATCGACCGACCGAGCGCTGCCACCAGCTCGGAATCACCGAACGGCTCGAGACCGGCCGGATGGATCGAGCCATCGATCGAGTAGTCGACCCGAGCGAACCCCTTCGTCCGTTCGAGCCGGAAATCCCTGAACAGATCGGCCTCGCCGGAGATCTCGCGCATGATCTCGTCGAGTTGTTCCGGGGTCCCGAAGGCTTTTGTCGCCGACAGCTGAAGGCCTCCGTTGTCGAGGCGCTGAGGCGCATCGGTCTGCCAACCTGCGTCGTCGAGGTCACCGAGCGCGAGCCCGACCGTGCCGAGGTCGATGATGGCGCTGCTGGCCGCCCCGTCCAGGACGATCTCGGTGCGGACAAGACCCGAACCGTCCTCCTCTACAGAGACGTCGACGAGAACCGCCGAGTCACACCCGACCAGGAAGAGGAGGGCCGCGACGACCGACAATCGTCGAACAATGGTCGAAAAGGCCCGAAGCACCGCCCCAAGCTAGTGGAACGGTGCTTCGGTGGAGTTCATCGGTCGGCCCAAACGCGAGTTGAGAGCGTCAGCGAGCAACTCGGGGAACGCAAGGGCCCCCAAGGGCCCGAGCGTTCACTCGGTCTCGGCGAGCTCCGGGGTCGACGGGGGCTGGAAGCCCTCGTGCGCCGTGAACGTCAGCTGAGGCTGACCTTCGTCGTCGGTGCCCAGGTCGACCACGATGATCTGGCCGGCCCGGAACTCCTTGTAGAGCAGCTTCTCGGACAACGTGTCCTCGACCAGGCGCTGGATCGCTCGACGCAAGGGACGAGCGCCCATCGTTGGGTCATAACCGGCGTCGGCCAAGTGGTGCTTGGCGTCGACGGTGAGTTCGAGACCGATGCCCTGGCCTTCGAGTTGACCGACCGTGCGCTTGATGAGCAGGTCGACGATCTCGGTGACCTCGGCCTTGCTCAGCTCGTGGAAGACAATGGTCTCGTCGACACGGTTGAGGAACTCGGGCCGGAAGTGCGCCTTCAGCGCATCGTTGACCTTTTCCTTCATCCGCTCGTAGGTCACGGCCTCGTCGTTCTTGGAGAAGCCGAGGGTGGCCTTGCGCAGATCCTGCGTGCCCAGGTTGGACGTCATGATCAACACGGTGTTGCGGAAGTCGACGGAGCGGCCCTGTGAATCGGTGAGACGTCCCTCCTCCAGAATCTGGAGAAGGGTGTTGAAGACGTCGGGGTGGGCTTTTTCGATCTCGTCGAACAGCACCACGGAGAACGGCTTACGCCGAACGGCCTCTGTGAGCTGGCCGCCCTCCTCGTAGCCGACGTAGCCGGGAGGCGAACCGACAAGGCGGCTGACAGTGTGCTTCTCCATGTACTCGGACATGTCGAGCGTGATCAGGGCTTTGTCGTCACCGAACAAGAAGTCCGAGAGCGTCTTGGCCAGCTCGGTCTTGCCGACACCGGTCGGGCCGAGGAAAATGAACGAGCCCGAGGGGCGCTTCGGGTCTTTGAGACCGGCACGGGTACGCCGGATCGACTGGGAGACGGCGTGGATGGCGTCTTCCTGACCGATGACCCGCTTGTGCAGCTCGTCCTCCATGCGGAGAAGCTTCTCGGTCTCCTCCTCGGTGAGCTTGTAGACGGGGATACCGGTCCAGATCGACAGCACCTCGGCGATCGACTCCTCGTCGACCTCGTCGAACAGATCGACGCCGCTGGCCTTGATCTCGGACTCCATCTCCTCCTTGCGAGCGAGGAGTTCTTTCTCCTTGTCGCGGAGGCTGCCGGCCTCTTCGAAGTTCTGGTTCTCGACCGCCGACTTCTTCTGATTGACCACGTCGGCCAACTCGGACTCGAGCTCTTTGAACGCCGGCGGCGTGCTCATGCGCTTGATACGAAGGCGGGATCCGGCCTCGTCGATGAGGTCGATCGCCTTGTCGGGGAGGTGACGGTCGGCGATGTAGCGGTCGGCGAGGTTTGCCGCCGCCACGAGTGCCTGATCGGTGATGGTGACCCGGTGGTGGCTCTCGTACCGATCGCGAAGTCCCTTCAGAATCTCGATCGTGTGCTCGACGGTAGGTTCTTCGACCTTGACCGGCTGGAAGCGACGCTCGAGTGCTGCGTCCTTCTCGAGGTGCTTGCGATACTCATCGATCGTGGTGGCACCGATGGTTTGGAGCTCACCGCGAGCAAGCATCGGCTTCAGGATGCTGGCGGCATCGATGGCACCCTCGGCCGCTCCGGCGCCGACGAGGGTGTGGATCTCGTCGATGAAGAGGATGATGTCGCCGCGAGTCTTGATCTCCTTGAGGACCTTCTTGAGACGCTCCTCGAAATCGCCGCGGTAGCGCGAACCGGCGACGAGGGCGCCGAGATCGAGCGTGTAGAGCTGCTTCCCGCTGAGGGTGTCCGGCACTTCGTCTGCCGCGATCATCTGCGCCAGGCCCTCGACGATGGCGGTCTTGCCGACGCCGGGCTCGCCGATGAGGACGGGGTTGTTCTTGGTCCGACGGCTGAGGACCTGCATGACGCGCTCCGCCTCACGCATACGACCGATCACGGGATCGAGCTTCTTCTCGCGAGCCAGCTGCGTCATGTTGCGACCGAACTGATCGAGGATCAGCGAACCGGACTGCGTCTCACCGCCGCTGCCGCCCGACGTGGCGGAGGTCTTGTCGCCGCCGCTCGAGGACGAGCTTCCCGAGCCACCCTGGCCCGATGGTCCGGAGTAGCCGCTGAGCAGCTGGATGACCTGCTGGCGGACCCGACTGAGGTCGGCGCCGAGCTTGACCAACACCTGGGCGGCAACTCCTTCGCCTTCGCGAATGAGGCCGAGGAGGATGTGTTCGGTACCGATGTAGTTGTGACCGAGCTGCAGTGCCTCACGAAGGGAAAGCTCGAGGACCTTCTTGGCGCGCGGCGTGAACGGGATGTGGCCACTCGGCGAGGAGCCCCCCTGACCGATGATGTCCTCGACCTGGCTTCGCACGGCCTCGAGGGAGATGGACAGCGATTCGAGCGCCTTGGCGGCAACGCCCTCGCCCTCATGGATGAGGCCGAGCAGGATGTGCTCGGTGCCGATGTAGTTGTGGTTCAGGAGGCGGGCTTCCTCCTGGGCAAGGACAACGACCCGGCGGGCACGGTCGGTGAAGCGTTCGAACATGGGGCTCCTCCCGGATGGGGGATTCGGTTTCGAGTCACGCCGGCTGCGTGACGTCGACAGAACAATGGGCACAAGCCTACAGCGGGTCCTGTTCCCAAAGTCGGCCCCGGCGGTCCGGTCGTGAGGGATTGGCTGAAACCCGCGGTTGAGCGGACGCGCAACGCGTGTCCTAGCCTCGTTCCGTGGCCACGAACCCGCTGTCGCTCCTTCCAACCGCTGCCGCCGACAAGGAACGCGTCGAACGCACTCTTCTGGATGTGGTCCGGATCGACAATGATCCGTACCTCACCGAGATCTCCTCCCACCTGATCAAGGCCGGTGGAAAGCGGCTGCGTCCGCTCTTCGCCATCGCCTCTGCTGCCGCATCGATGGAGGACGGCTCGGCGGTCGACGACGACGTCGTCCGCGGCGGTGTCGCCGTCGAACTCGTCCACATCGGGTCGCTCTACCACGACGACGTCATGGATGAGGCCGAGATGCGACGTCAGGTCATCAGCGTCAACGCCCGGTGGGGCAACCTCCGTGCCATCCTGAGCGGTGACTACTTGCTTGCCAAGGCATCCGAGATCGCAGCCGACCTCGGCGTCGAGGTCGCCGGCTTGCTCGCCTCGACGATTGCCGATCTCTGCCGGGGCCAGGTCGGAGAGCTGCAGACGATGTACGACGTCGACCGATCCGAGGAGCAGTATTTCCCGTCGATCGCAGGAAAGACAGCGTCGCTGTACGCGGCGGCGTGTCGGATCGGCGCCATCGTGAGCGACCAGCCCCGAGCGGACATCGACCGACTCACCGAGTTCGGTCGGCTGTACGGCATGGCCTTCCAGGTGGTCGACGACATCCTCGACGTGATCGCCACCGATGAGCAGCTGGGCAAACCGGCTGGCAACGACATGATCGAAGGCGTGTACAGCCTTCCCGTCATCCACACGCTGGCCTGGCCGGAAGGTGGTCTGCTGCGCGAGCTCCTCACCGATGGTCTCGCAGTGGCCGAGCGCCATCAGGCGATCGACATCGTCAGACACGGGCCCGGTGTCGCGTCCTCGCTGGCAGTGGCCCAGCGCTTTATCGACGAGGCCAAGCAGGTACTCGCCGACGTCAGCACCAACGAGGCGGCAACCGCCCTGGCCGGCGCAGCCGACCACCTATTGACCAGCATCCCCTTCGACCGGACCGAGTCCCAGACACACGCCTGAACCCGAGGCTGGAAGTAGCGTGCGGGAATGGCTGGGATCCTGGGAGCACTCGAGGCACCGAGAATCTCGCCTCCCACCCGGCACTCGCTGCTGCGCGGAGTGCTCGCCTACCGCGCGATCGTCGGCGTCTGGATGACGATCGTCTTCGCCTGGGAGATCTGGGAACGCAGCGGAAACGACCCGCTCGACGTGAAACCGGACGTCGCCCACCCCGTCAGCGGCGCCGTTCTGATGGCCATCGCCTGGTCGGTCACCGCCGTCATCGGCTTGTCCTACGTCCGGTCGGCCGACTCTGTCCTCGCCCCCGCCCGAATCCTCCCCGAGATCGGGATCGCCGCTGTTCTCCTCGGCCTCGACACTTGGGTCTACGGCTCGCCTCACTCCCAGGCGCTGCCCACCGTGTGGCCGCTGGCTGTCGTCTTCACCGTCGCCATCGCCGCCGGCACTCGGCCAGCGGTCGTCACCGGCATCGGTCTCGGCCTGATCCGCTACGCCGGATGGCTCTTGTTCCCCTACGAGGACACCAGCCGGTGGAGCCTCGCTCGCATCGCCAGCACCGTCCTCTTCGGTGTCGCCGGTTGGGTCGCCGGCTACCTCCTCGACTCCCAGGCATCAGCCGATCGCTCGATCTCCGCGTTCCGAGCTCGCGAGGAGGTCGCCCGCACCTTGCACGACGGAGTGCTCCAGACCCTGGCCGTGATCCAACGCCGTAGCGACGACACCGAACTCGTCCACCTCGCGCGAACTCAGGAGCTCGAGTTGCGGGACTACCTCTTCGGCGGAGCGGAGGTCCACGCCGATCTGGCGGCGGCGCTTCGGGCCGCGGCCCGAAGGGCGGAGGAGCGATACTCCATGCGAGTCGATGTCATCTGTGCCCCCGATCTCCCCCAAGGCAACGAGCGACAGATCCACGCTCTGAACGGCGCCGTGACCGAAGCGCTCACCAATGCGGCCAAGCACGGAGCGAGCGAGACGGCGACTGTCTACGCCGAACCCGGCGAGGACACCACGTTCTTCGTCTCGATCAGAGACCGCGGCACCGGCTTCGACCTGCTCGATCACTCGGCCGGTGAAGGCCTCACCGGTTCGATCAGAGGCCGTATCGCAGACGCCGGGGGCTCGGTCGAGATCACGTCGAAGCCGGGGAGGGGAACCGAGGTGACGCTGCGTGTCTGACGACGCGACTCGAAGCGATGGACCGACCTGTCGAGCTCCTGTGCGAAACTCGTTGCCATGAGTTTCACCAGCCATGTGACGGTCGTGCTCGCTGATGATCACCCGATCTGGCGTTCCGGGGTTCGCGCCGACCTCGGCGAGAACTTCCACGTCCTGGCCGAGGCGAGCGACGCCACCGAAGCCATCGAGGCCATCACCAAGCACCGACCCGACCTCGTCGTCTGCGACCTGAACATGCCAAACGGCGGCGGACTTCGCGTCGCCAAGGAGTGCGGAGAGCTCACCAACATCGTCATGCTCACCGTGTCGGAAGCCGAGCGCGATCTTCTCGACGCTGTCGCGGCCGGAGCCATCGGCTACCTGGTGAAGTCCACACCACCTGACGAGCTCCGGACCGAGCTCTGGAAGGCTGCGCAGGGTGAGCCCGTCTTCTCCCCTGCACTGGCCAGTCTCGTGCTCGGAGAGTTCCGGAAGATGTCGAAAGACCAGGGCCCGACAAACGCCCTGTCCGAACGCGAACGGGAGGTCCTCCAGCATGTGGCCAGGGGTCACACGTACAAAGAGATCGGCGAAGAGCTGTTCATCTCGCCGAAGACGGTCGAGAACCACGTCCGCAACATCCTCGGCAAGCTCCATCTCAGTCGGAAACAGGAATTGATCCGCTTCGCCATCGAGCACGGAATCGAGTAGTCCGGCATCCGCCCGGACACGAGTGGTCGGGCACATTTACCTGCACCCGTCCAGTCGATCAACCCACAGAGGTGAGCATCGCTGAGGACGTTCACTCTGGGCGATCCATCGGCGATGAACGTACCGTTCCCTGGTGGGCGCAACCGCACAAGGTGATGATGCTGTGATGGACGAGACGGCGGGGGGCGAGCCCCCCGTGACGAAGTTGCGCCATGAGGCAGGTCTGACGGCGGGCCAGACACTCCCGCTGAGTTCCGGCCGCTTCCGATTCGGACCGCTGCGCTCGAATGAGGGCGGCCTGGTCAGCGGCACCCCCGAGGTCGTGAGCTTCGACCTCAGCATCCAAGATGATGGATCTGCGCTGCTCTCGGCCGGCCGAGAGCCGGTCGCTGTCGAGGGAGTGATCATCGACGGTCCCGTCGCGCTGGAGGACGGCGACGTCGTCCAGTTGACGACCGACCACTTCGTCCTCGAGACAGCGGCATCCACGAATGGGCGGCGCCACCACCAGACGGTCGAGCCACGCCCGATCCATCGCATGGCGTCGCCGAGCATGACGAAATGGCTGGCCCTCTTCGGCACGATCACGCTGCTCGGTGCCGCGGCCGGCGTCGTCGACGGGCGCCTGTTCGGCTTCGCTCTCCTCGGCCTCGCCGGCATCGTCGCCACGCTCATGGTTCGATCGCGACGACGCCAGCTGGCGTCGGAGGCCCATCGTGTCGCCGTCGACAACGCCCGATCGCTCTTCTTCTCCGAGATCGTCGCAGCACGCAAGAACGCAGCCGAGAAGCTGCGCCTTGCGACCAACACACCAGCCACCATCGCCAGGCGGGCCGACGATCGCTCGAGCTCGCCGTCTCAGGGTCAACACGTTCTTGCCACCATTGCGTCTGGCGACCGCGGGTGGGAGCCACCCGTCGTCGTTCATCGCGACCCAGGATGGGACCACACCGCCATCGTCGAGGAGCTCTCGTTTCTGCCCGCCATCCCGTTCACCGTCGACCTCGACGTGGGCCCGCTGGCCGTGGTCGGCCCCCGGCCGGCGACCCTGGCAGTTGCTCGTCATCTCGTCACGACGACCATGTGCGTCGAGGGTGGCGGCGCCACCATCAGCACCGACGTGCCCGCCGACTGGCGTTGGTTGCACGCCGCCGAGCGAAGCTCGATCCGAGTCCTCGACCACGTCGGTGGCGACCTCGGCCCACGAACAGTCGTGCTCGCCGACTCGATCGAGTCCCTGCGCACGAGGTTCGCTGTCGACAACACCGACCCTGTCGATATCGCTCACGACGCCACCGACGACGGCCGACGCGTCCACCTCAGTCATGTGGACTTCAGCCATGTCATGGTGATCGACGACGAAGGCCGAGCCACCATCACCACCGCTGACGGCGGAGGCGGATCCGGATTCGTGCCGCACGGCATCACGGCACACCATGCCGACGACGTCCAGCAACTCTTGGCCGAGCCCAAGCACGCGATCGAGCTCGGTGACGAGGGGGACATCCTCGATCCGGTGCGCACTGACCAGCGCTGCTTGGTCGAGCCGACCGTCGACCGGTCGGCCATGCTCGATCTCGCCGTCTTCGACACCGACCGCCTGCTCGTGACTGGGACCAACCACTCCAAGAATCGGGATGTTCTCGCCACCGCCGCGATTCGTCAGGCCGGGATGCATCCTGGCCGAGCCCTCTACATCCTCGATCGCGGCGATCGGGCCCTGATCCGGTTGGCGCAGCTCGAATCGTGCGCCAGCTACGTGACAATCGACCAGGTCGACGGAGTCGATCAGCTGATCTGGGATCTCGCCGCGGCCACCGCCGATCCCGACTCCGAATCCGGCCTCCTGCTCGCGCCCGACCTCTGGACCACGATCGCCTTCTACCGGGCAACCGGCCACGAACATCTCGCCGACCGCATCGACGCCGTTGTCGCCAAGATGCAACAAGTCCCGCTGGCTGCCTCATCCACGATGCTCGCCGAGTCCCCGTCGGCCTCGTTCCTGGTGTGGATCGAGACGAGCATCGAAGATCTTGTCGAGGTCAGGCAGCGCGGCGGCAACGGCGTACTCGACATGCGAGACCTTCCCGGGATCGACCTCACAGGCTCTGTTGCCCGCCTCAAGAACACCCCAACGCAGGAGATTCGACCATGACAGAGACCACCTGGGCCGGCCGATCGGCCACACCGCCTCGCCCTGAAGACGACGACCGACGCTCGAAGTGGCTGCCGATTGCCGGCGTCGTCGCGCTGCTCGGCCTCATCGGCGGAGGTGGATACCTGCTCGGGAGCATTGGCGACGACGACGCAGTCGATGCCCAAGCCGACGCGCCCGTCACCGACACCACGGTCATCCTCTCAGCGACCTCCGTGCCGCTCGACGAGGCGACCACGACGACGGAAGCAGATTCATCGACCACCGCACCAGCCACCACCGCACCAGCCACCACCGCACCGCCCACCACTGCGCCTTCGACCACCGCACCCTCGACCGAGGAGCCGGACGAAGTCGTGGTCGCAGTGGCCGACGGTGAGACCCGCGGCGCAGTCCTACGCGGCGGCGTGCTCTATCTCGGCGGTGCGGTTCCGAACCGAGCCGTAGCCGATCAGATCATCGAGCGGGCAGCCGCCGTCGTCGGCGAGGACAGGATCGTCGACCAGTACGTGGTCGATCCCGACGCCCCCGTGCCCGCAGGCGCCCCCCTGTACGTCGACGACGTCGTGTTGTTCGCCTATGGGTCACCGACGTTCGATCTGCAATTCACGCCCCTGCTCGACCTCGGACTCCTGCTCCTCAGCCAGAACCCGCAGGTCACGGTCACGATCATCACCCACACCGACGCCGACGGCAGCGAGGAATTCAACCAGCAGCTCTCACTCAGACGCGGCCAGTCCGTCGCCCAGTACTGGGTTGACCGGGGCATTCCCATCGAACAGATCATCATCGATGCCCGAGGCGAACTCGATCCCATCGCCAGCAATGACAATGCCGAGGGAGCCCAGATGAACCGACGGGCCGAATTCTTCATCGAGGGCCTGCTCGGCTGACCATTCCCCCTCGACTGCGGCACTCAACCCGCAATTCTGAGGGCTCAGAGCCGCAATTCAGTGTTGGCCTTCGGCCGGCTCAGGCCTCGGGTCGGAGGGTCGGGAACAGCACCACGTCGCGAATCGTGTGCACGTTCGCGAGCAACATGACCAACCGGTCGATGCCAATCCCGAGGCCGCCCGTCGGCGGAAGCCCGTATTCGAGCGCACGCAGATAGTCCTCGTCGACCACCATCGCCTCGTCGTCTCCCGCTGCCTTCTGGCCGGCCTGCTCCTCGAAGCGGAGCCGCTGCTCGACCGGGTCGATCAACTCACTGAACGCATTACACAACTCGCGCCCCGCGACGATGCCCTCGAACCGCTCGGTGAATCCGGCCAGCTCGCGGTGGTCGCGCGACAGCGGCGAGACTTCCTTGGGATAGTCGACCACGAACACGGGGTCCCACAACACACCCTCGACCATCTTCTCGTAGATCTCGAGCACGATCTTGCCCGGCCCGTAGCTGTCCTTGTAGCCGACCTCGAACTCGTCGGCCACCGACCGCAGCTCCTCGATCGGCATGTCAAGATGAAGGGCCCGGCCCGTGTGCTCCTCGATCAGCTGCAGCATTGACGCCCGGCGCCAGGGAGCGGCCAAGCTGATTGTGCGGTCGCCGTACTGGAGCTCGGTAGTGCCATGAAGCTCGATCGCCAGGTGTTCGACCAGCTGCTCCACGAGCTCCATGATGTCGTGGTAGTCGGCGTAGGCCTGATAGAGCTCCAGCATCGAGAACTCGGGATTGTGGCGAGTGCTGATGCCTTCGTTGCGGAAGACTCGGGCGATCTCGAACACCCGATTCAGTCCGCCGACCGTCAACCGCTTGAGGTAGAGCTCGGGGGCGATGCGGAGGTAGAGGTCGAGATCCAATGCGTTGTGATGCGTCGTGAACGGCTTGGCCAGTGCACCACCGGGAATGGGATGGAAGACCGGCGTCTCGACCTCGATGAAGTCGCGCTCCTCCAACCATCGTCTGATCAACGACACGGTCTTCGACCGCAGGATGAAGGCCTCTCGACTCTCAGGGGTGACCCACAGGTCGACGTACCGCTGGCGGTAACGGGTGTCCGGATCGGTGATCCCGTGAAACTTGTCCGGGAACGGTCGCCTGGCCTCGGCCAGGAGAACCCATTTCTGCACCTTGACGCTCAGCTCGCCCTTGCGGGTCTTCATCACCTCGCCGGTGACCCCGATCCAGTCGCCCAGGTTCAAGTCGCAGAAGTCGTCGAAGTCGGGTGTGACCTTGCTCGGGGCGAACAGCTGCACTCGCACACCGCTGTCCTGGAGAGTGCCGAAGGCCAGCTTGCCTTGCACCCGGCGCAGCATCAGCCGTCCGGCGATGGTCACCTCGACACCCGTCTCGGTGCCGTCTTCGATCGAGTCGTACTCGGCCCGCAGCGATGCGGCGCTGGCAGTCGGAGCGAAACGGTGGGGAATGGTGCGAGACATGTCGGCGTGGGCTGCCTTTGACGAGGGACGAGGGACGAGCGGGAAGCTAGCGAGGAACGACGTCGAGACCGATGTCGAGCACAGGCGCCGAGTTGGTGATGGATCCAGAGGAGAGGAGGTCGACGCCCGTTGCGGCGTAGCTGTCGAGGGTGTCCAAGGTGATACCACCCGACGCCTCGAGCAGCGAACGGGTTCGACCATGCTGGGTAGCCCACGCGTCGGCGACGGCTACGAGGTCGACCAGCTCGGCCGGAGCAAAGTTGTCGAGCAGGATGATCGATGCGTTGGCCTCGAGGGCTTCCACCATCTGGTCCTGTCGCTCGGCTTCGACGTGGATCGTCCGACCCGGCCAGAGGGTACGGGCCCGCTCGACTGCCTCAGTGATCGTCAGGCCGACCAGGTGATTGTCCTTCAGCATCAGCCAATCCGAGAGACTTCCCCGATGGTTGGCGGCACCGCCTGACCTCACGGCTGCCTTCTGGAGCGACCGATAGCCGGGGAGCGTCTTTCTCGTGTCCCAGACCGTGACCCGCCCATCAGCGATCGACACCCAGCGGGCGGCATTGGTGGCGACCCCGGAGAGGTGGCTGAGGAAGTTCAGCGCTGTCCGTTCCGCCGTGAGCATTTTGGCGAAGGGACCGGAGGCCACCCCGAGCACATCACCGGCGGCCACGTGCTCGCCGTCACCGAGATTCCATTCGATCGAGAGGAGCGGGTCGACCGCGCGGAACGTCTCGTCGACACACAACGTGCCGGCCAGAACACCGGCCTCACGGGCTCGAAACTCCGCCGTTGCCTGCATCGTCGGGTCGAGCAGGGACGACGTCAGATCGCCGAACGGTGTCAGGTCCTCGATGAGTGCTCGCTCCACCAGGAATCGGACATCAGCGATCGGCGGGTGCAGGTCGTGACGCATCGGCGAAGGCTACCCCTGGTGCGTTCCGCACCTCCGACCATGCCGGATCGGGAGCGCTCGGGACACCGGTGACCATGGCCTCGATCAGGAATCGAGCGGACCGAGCGACGTCACTGCACCGAAGGCCGTAGCGGAGTCATAGCCGAGAGCAGCCATCTCGTCGGCCAGGTCGGGAGCGATCTCGAGCAAGGGAACGACGACGAAGTTGCGTTGGAACATTCGTGGATGGGGCACGGTGAGCTCGGGTTCATCGACCGTGATCCCGTCGATCCACAACACATCGACGTCGAGCGTCCGTGGGCCCCATCGGATTCGTCGCTCGCGTCCAGCAGCACGCTCGAGCGATCGACAGAGATCCAGCAACCCCCGTGGCCGCAGTGTGGTGCTGAGCTCGACCACGATGTTCAGGTAGGCGCCTTGTTCCGGTCCCCCAACGGGTTCGGTCTCGTACACAGACGACGAGACCACGAGGTCCGGTATCGACGCCACAGCGGCGGCAAGATACTCACGACGGTCGCCCAGGTTGGTCCCCAGACCGAGGAACGCCCGGCGGGCCAGCGGGATCACGTCCGCGATCGATGGATCCGAACGCCGGTCGACGCGAGAATCGACGGCACGGGCGGACGTACCTTCCGAGCCGTCACGGTGACCGACACGGCGTTCGGGTCGCTGAGAACCAGATCCGCAACGCGGGTGGCCATTCGTTCGAGCAGGAGGAACCGCTCGCTCCCGAGCGTCGACGAGATCAGCTCGATCGTGGCGCCGTAATTGACGGTCTTGTCGAGATCGTCGGTGGCCGCCGCGGCGGCGAGGTCCAGATAGATGTCGATGTCGAACGTGAAGGGCTGCTTCCTCGCCTGCTCCTCATCGAGCACACCGCAGAAGACGAGGAGCTCGATACCTCGCAACTCGATCCGATCCTCGAGCGAGCCCGGCATGCTCATCGAGCGATGGAGAGATCGTCGATCATGTCTGCGCGGTGCCATCGGCGATGCGGGCAGCGGCAGACACCAGCTCGCGACCGTCAGGACCGAGTTGACGGCCCAGGAGACGCTCGGTCACCACGATCGCCTCTGCCGTCTCCGGAACCATGCCGGACCAGCGGAAATAGCCACCGAGAAGCCCGGCGAGGCGATCCGAGATCTCCTCCATGTGCAGCAGGATCCGGGACTTCGAGGTCAACAGGGCCTGCAGTTCCGGGTACATCTGAGCAAGCGCGATCTCGGTGTCGAGGGAGCGCGGAAACGGCCAATGCTTCCAGCGGACACCCAGCTCGTCGTAGCTGTGGAGGTTGTGATCCGACGTGATCATGGAGACAACGAAGTCGAAGTGCTGCTCCCGGATCCAGATGATCTCCTCTTGCCGGCGCACCTTGCGATGGTTCGTTCCGTACCCACCTGGTCGCTCGGAGATGGCCAACTGCTCGCCGATCACCCATTGGAAGTGGCGAGGTTCGATCCCCTGCGCCCACTTGCCTTTCGCCATCTGACTCGCCTTCCGAATGCCTCGATCGTGACTTCAGAGGATGCCGGATTTCTCGACGAATGAAGCACCTCGCCACGGGTTGTTCAGCAAGGAGTCCGTTCAGCGGTGCGACTCGACCACCGCAAGGGCCTCCGCCGTCGCCGCAACGTCGTGTACTCGCACCATGTCGACACCGGCCAGAGCGGCCTGGCAGGCGGTCGCGACCGAACCCTCGAGGCGATTGTCGGCAGCCACTGACTCGACGCCGTCCGATCTTGCGAGCAGCGTGCCCAGCATCGCTTTCCGGCTGGTGCCGACCACGACCGGATGGCCGGAGTCGACGAATCGGCCGATCGAAGCGAGAAGGGCCAGATTGTGTTCGAGCTTCTTGCCGAATCCGAATCCTGGATCAATCCACACGTGATCGACGCCGAATGCCCGGGCACTGTCCGCTCGATCAACGAGATACGCCAATACGTCGTCGACCACCGAGACATACGACGGGTCGGATTGCATCGTCTCCGGCACCCCCCGCATGTGCATGGCGATCCATCCGACTCCGACATCGGCTGCCACCTCCGCCAGCGACGCCGACACGTCGTTGAGGACCACCGCCCCGGCCTTCACTGCGGCCCGGGCCACCGCCTCGTGGCGTGTGTCGATCGAAACGGGACAGAACTCGGAGATCGCCTCGATGACAGGCACCACTCGCTGCAGCTCCATCTCGATGGGCACCGGGGCCGCTCCCGGACGTGTCGATTCTCCTCCGACATCGATGAGATCGGCCCCCTCGAGGACCATCGCCCTTGCCCGCGCGATGGCAGTGTCGACATCGAGGTTGGCTCCTCCATCGCTGAACGAATCAGGGGTGACGTTGAGGATCCCGAGGACGAGAGGACGACGACGATCAGGGTCCGTGACGAGCTTCATCATTCGACTCGCAGGACCCCAGCGGTCCGCCTGATCGTCCGTCCACCACTGATCTGGCAGCTCGTCGTGCCACCACGGACGACGGCCAAAACTCGCTCGAGCTCGGCTGCAGAAGGGGCGTACCCTTCTTCGTTGGTGAGCCAGCGCCTGAGCGCCGTTGCGGCAATGACAGCCGGAAGTGCTCGCAGACCCGCAGCGTCGGTCGGGTCGACACCGTCTGCCAATCGACGGAATTCGTCGGCGCCCTCACGAGCCACGTCGGCACTCCGGTTCAGCAATGGGACGACATCTCGATCGCTGATGTCCGCCATCAACGGCAACAGCTCGTGGCGCACCCGGTTGCGGACGAACCGCATGTCCTGATTCGACGGGTCGTCGACTGTCGAGATCGACAACTCAGCACACAGCCGCGCTGTCTCGCGACGCCTCAGCGCGAGAATCGGGTGACGGTGACCCGGTGTCATCGCTGCGAGACCGTCGAGACCAGCCCCTCGCATCATGTTGACCAGCACCGTTTCGGCCTGATCGTCGGCGGTGTGGCCCGTCATTGCATCAGGGCCGAGGATGTCGTGGCGCGCACGACGAGCTCTGGCCTCCAGGTCGCCACCAGGAGGGACCTGCGCCCGCTCGGCGCGGAACGACGCGCCGAATCGATCAGCGACGGCCCTCACGATGCCGGCCTCGCCAGTCGCTTCGGGTCGAAGGCCGTGGTCGACATGAACGGCGGTGACGTCGAGATCGACGGCCACGGCCAGAACGAGAAGGGCCGTCGAATCTGCGCCACCGGAGACCGCACAGACGACGGAGGTCCCTGCCTCCGGGAAGTCGCAACGATCGAGCAGCGAGGCCACCAGGGCATCGCCAGACACGGGCTCGGTCAGGAGCCGGTCGAGGCGGTCATGCGGCTGATCCACAGCTCCGGCAACCGGATCTCGTCGATGGCCGGCAAGGCATCCGGGCCGGTCCACACTTGATCGAACAACTCTCGCCCACCAGCGAACTCGACGGCGTGGATGAACTTCTGGCCCTCTTCGTACTGCGCCAGCTTGGCCTCGAACCCGAGCAGGCGCTGGATGATCTTGGTCGGTCCGGATCCGGCGTTGCGGCGCTTCGTGAAAACACGAGCGAAACGCGGTTGCGACGGAATCTGGTCGCGGCCAGCCCGGCTCATCGTGACGTCGCCGTGACCTTCGAGCAGACTCATCAGCCCACTGACCTTGTCGAGCGTCTCGCGCTGCTTCGGCGAGGCCAGGAGCTGCTGGAGACCACCGTCGGTGAGTCCTTCGATACCGGCTCGCTTCTTCTCGATGGCCGACTTGGCGGCGTCGATGAAGCGGCTCGGATCGGGATCGACATCATCCATGAGCTCGTTGACGAGCGAGAGGAAGTACGGACGGAGCCAGGGAACTGCGGTGAACTGCGCCCGATGGGTGCATTCGTGGATCGCGATCCAGAGTCGGAACTCCTTCGGCGGGAACCCGTAGCGCTTCTCGATGGAGAGCACGTTCGGACCGACGTAGTAGACGAGGTCCTGCGACTCGGGGTTCTCGTCCTCGATGATCAGCAGGTCGTACTGACCAATGACCCGGCCGGACATCCAGCCGAGCAGCGCACCGACCTCGGCACCGGCGAACTTCGGGCCGACCTTCTCTGAGACTGGTTCGAGGACGCTCGCGATCGCTGCCCCGATCCGCGACGGCTCATCGTCAGAGGGCTGGTTGAGTTTCTCGAGCAACGGGCGTGTGAGTCGATCGAAGCTCGCCAGGTTTGCGTCGACCCAACCGGCACGGTCAGTGACACGACCACGAGCCGGGCCGGCCAGTGAGACGAGACCGGTCTCCGCTGCGACGAGGTCCTCTGCCTGGCTGGTGAGCGAGATCATGTCGGTTGCCAGCGTCTCGAGCGCGCCGCGGTCGACATCGGCGTCGGAGTTTCCGATCTTCGCCGCGACTCGGCGGGCGGTGCCCCAATCGACCGAGACGCCCATCTATTGCTTCTTCGGGTAGCGGGGGCTCTCGACCTTGGCGAAGTAGCCGACGACCACAGCCAGAATCGTCGCCAACGTACCGATGGCGAGGAAGAGGCCGATCCAGAAATGCCAGATGACAGCGAGCATCATGTGAGTCTAGGCGTTCAGCTGTCGAGCGCGTGAAGCGCGTCGAGCACGCGATCTCGAAGGCCGCTCGGCAGTTCGGTACGGCACTTCTGGCTCACGACGGTCTTCAGCTCACCGTGGAACTCGAACGCATCGAGACAGGGTGCACAGGCATCGAGGTGGCTGCTGATCGACGCCCGCTTGGCATCGGTGAGCTCACCATCGAGAAACTCGTACAGCTCTTCGACGGCCGCCTTGCAGTCGGTCGAGTTTGCAGAACACGGATCTTGGGTCATGAGCTCGGCATCGTGGAGTGGCTTTCGGGGACACTGTCGACAGTGGGCTCAGGATCCGGAGGATCGGCAAGCCCTCGAGCGACGGCAAAGTCATACAACTCTCGCTGCAGCGTTTTTCTTCCACGATGGAGACGACTCATGACGGTGCCGATCGGGATGTCGAGCATCTCGGCGATCTCCTTGTAGGCGAATCCCTCGACGTCGGCCAACAACACGGCGGCTCGATAATTGTCCGACAAGGCGTCCATCGCCGCCACGACCTCCGCCTCGGAGAACAGATCCATGAGCTCGTCCTCGGCGCTGCGGCCAAGCGTGCCGGGCGTCGCGAGCTTCTTGTAGAGGTAGAGATCACCGATGTCGTCGAGTTCTGTCTCCTCAGGGCGCCGCTGCTTCGCCCGATAGCGATTGATCTGGGAGTTGGTCAGGATCCGGAAGAGCCACGCCCGCAAGTTGGTTCCCGCGGTGTAGGACTCGTAGCTGCGGAACGCCTTGAGGTAGGTCTCCTGAACGAGATCCTCGGCGTCGGCCGAATTTCTCGTGAGCCGGAGGGCGTGGGAGTACAACGCCGGCATGAACTCTTCGGTGTCCTCGACAAACGTCGCGCGATCAGCCACTGGTGGACCCTACCGAACCGGAGTGACACCCCAGGCACCGAGCGAGGCAGCGATGCGTGCGGGGCAGTGCTGACGAGCCCGGACCGAGAATCGAACTCGGGACCTTTTCATTACGAGTGAAACGCTCTACCGACTGAGCTATCCGGGCAAGCCGAGCACTCTAGCGGTGTTGGACCGCTTGCGAAATGCCGTTCCGTCGTCGAGTCGAATCAGCCACGCAGCGACGCGAGATCAAGAAGAAGCGACTGGAGCATCAGGGGTTCGTTCGGGTTGCGACGGATGGCCTCGACCGCGCGTTGTACTGCCGCGAGGGATTCGGTTGACGCGTCGTGGCTGGACTCGATCAAGCGGTCGCGATATCGATGCGACAGTGTGGCCAAACCGAAGATCAGCTCATCGACCCGCAGTTTGCGTATCTCTCGCTTCTGCTTGGCCACGAGGGTGCTGCGCCCTGATCCACGTTCGCCGGTCAGCTCGACGCGTGCATCGAGCTCCTCCAGCTGGGTCTGGTGTTGGACCTCGAGCGGCTCCTGCGCTGCATCCATGGCCTCGCGAACTTGCTGGACGAGCTCGACCACCATCGAACCCGTGCCGTCGAGGCGATCGGGAATCGTGCGCCAGAGCTCGGCTCGTTCGGCGAGAGCGTCGTCGGTGGCGAGCAGCTTGGCCCGTTCGAAGTCGCCATTGGCCGCCGCTGCTGCTGCTTTCGCTCTGCCCGGCGGCACTCCGGCCGCAAAGAGCGACGTCTCGATGATCTGGGTCGAGATCGGCGAGAACTCCACCGGAACGCAGCGGCTGGCGATCGTGACGATCTCGGGTGGTACCTCCTGCGCGAGGAGCACGAAGATCGCGGTTGCCGGTGGCTCCTCGATGATCTTCAACACCTTGCCGATCGACGCCTCATTGATCAGCTCGATCGACGGCACCACGATCACCTTGCGTGCGCCCTCCACCGGCGAGGTCGACGCTTGGCGGATGATCTCCTCGGCGTCGGAGACCGTGAGGAACGCGCTCTCGGGATCGATCATCACGAGATCGGGATGACTCGCAGCCAGGGCGAGACGGCGATGTCGAGAGGCCGCCGCCGTGTCGCCTGCTGCTACGGCATCGCTCGACAGGAGCAGGGCAGCGAAACCCAGCGCGGCCCTGGTGGTCCCGGCACCCGGACTCCCGAGGAACAGGTACGCATGCACGGGGGCCGTGGCTGCGGCATCGAGCCGGGCGGTGGCCACGTCCTGACCGACCACCTCTGACCAGACGTCCGGCAGCGTCCCTGCGTCGTCGACGAGAGTCACGATGGCCGACCGACCGTGGCCGGGTCCGAGGTTTCGTCGAACCGGGCGGTCACGGCGGCCCAGACCGACGCAGCCACTTGGTCGATGGAACGCGTCGCATCGATCACGACCCAGCCGCGGGGATCGTCGGCTGCCAATGCATCGAAGGTGGACGCAACCCGAGCGTGGAACTCGTCGACCTCGGACTCGAGACGATCCAGAGCGCGTGACCGACGCGCTGCCGCCGCATCAGCCGGGCAATCGAGCAGAAGGACCAGATCCGGCCACAAACCGTCGAGTGCCCAGTCGTTCACCGTCCGCACCGCGTCGACGCCCAGGGCCCTACCTCCACCCTGGTAGGCCAACGACGAGTACGCCGTTCGGTCCGAGATCACGTGGTGACCCGCGACAAGGGCCGGCCTGACGACCTCGTCCATGTGTTGGGCCCGGTCGGCTGCCATCAGCAGCGTCTCGGCCCGCTCTCCGACTGGCGCCTGATCGACGTCGAGCAACAACCGGCGAAGCTCGCGGCCGAGAGCGGTGGCACCCGGCTCGTGGGTGACGACAGGCGAGCCATTTCCCTCGGCATCGAGCTCGCTGAGCGCACGCGCCAACAGGCGGACCTGGGTGCTCTTCCCCGATCCCTCGCCCCCCTCGAATGCGATGTAGAGCGCCACGGTCGAACTCTAGGAGGCGACGCCCTAGAAGGCGTCGTCGTCCGACGAGCTGACCGAGTCGATCGCCGATTTCACCGAGCCGGTCGGCTCGACGGCGTTGGCGGCGTTGGCCTTCGACGACGCGGCCTTCTTTGTCGCCTTCTTCTTCGTCGCCTTCTTCTTGGTGGCCTTCTTCTTCGTCGCCTTCTTCTTGGTGGCCTTCTTCTTCTTTTTGGCCGGTCCCTTTGCTCGGCGATCGGCGAGCAACTCGGACGCCCGCTCGTCGGTCAGGGTCTCGATCTCGTCGCCCTTGCGCAGGCTGGCGTTCGTCTCACCATCGGTGACATACGGGCCGAAGCGGCCCTCCTTGAGCACCATGGGCTTGTCGGAGGCAGGATCGATACCCATCTCCTTGAGTGGCGGCTTGGCCGCACCCTGACCGCGACGACGCTTCGGCTGGGCCATCACTTCGACTGCCTTCGGCAAGTCGATGGTGAGCAGATCCTCCTCGACATCGAGGCTGCGGCTGTCGTTCTTGATCGTGCCGTCTTCTTGGGGGATCGCCTTCTGGATGTACGGCCCGTAGCGACCGTTGTAGGCAGTGATCTCGCCGCCGTCGGCCGGATCGGTACCGATGAGTCGGGGCAGCGTGAGCAGCTTGACGGCTTGCTCGAGCGTGACCGCAGCCGGCTCCATCGTCTTGAACAACGAGGCGGTCAGCGGCTTCTCACCGGTCTCGTCGTCGTGATCGCCCATCTGAACGTATGGACCGAAGCGTCCCGCCTTCACCTCTACGTCGAGGCCGGTGTCCGGGTGTTGTCCGAGGACGCGATCGTCCTTCGGTGCTTTGATCAGTTCGAGCGCCTTTTCGAGCGTGAGATCAGCCGGCGGCAGATCTTCGGGGATCGACGCCCGGTCCTCGCCGTGTTCGAGGTAAGGCCCGTAGCGACCGACGCGAGCCACGACGGCGACCCCGTCCTCATCGGCGCCGACGAGGATCGAGTTGACGGCGCGAGCGTCGATGTCACCCAAGCGATCGTTGACCTTGTCGTGCAAACCCGGCTCATCGCCGACGCCGAAGTAGAAGTCCCTCAGGTACGGGATGGTCTCGGCCACGCCATCAGCAATGGAGTCGAGGTCGTCCTCCATTCGGGCAGTGAAGGCGTAGTCGACCAGATCGGGGAAGTGCTGTTCGAGCAAGGTGATCACGGCAAACGCCTTGAAGCTCGGGACGAGCGCCGTGCCCTTCTTCCACACGTATTCGCGAGCTTGGATCGTGCCCATGATCGAGGCGTAGGTCGACGGGCGACCAACGCGCAGCTCCTCGAGCTTCGCCACCAGCGATGCCTCGGTGTAGCGCGACGGCGGCTGGGTGTCATGGCCGGCGGCCTCGATGGTGCCGAGCTGCGCGCTGTCGCCCTGCTCGAGCGGAGGCAGCAACTGTTCCTTGGCGTCGTCGTCGTCAGCGTCCTCGTCCTTCGACTCGGAATAGACACTGAGGAAACCCTGATGCTTGATGACGGTGCCGGCGGTCGAGAAGACCGTGTCGCGACCGTCGGCTGCGATGACCCCCAGCCGGAGCGTGACCGTTTCACCGGTGGCATCGGTCATCTGCGAGGCGACCGTGCGCTGCCAGATGAGTTCGTAGACCTGACGATCCTGGGTGCTCAGTTCTCCTGCCACCTCTTCTGGCGTCCGGAAGCGGTCGCCGGCGGGGCGGATGGCTTCGTGAGCTTCCTGGGCGCCCTTGTCGCGGCTCTTGTAGGTGCGGGGTTCGTCCGGCAGGAAGTCGTTGCCGTAACGCTCGAGGATCTGGTTGCGAGCCGCGGTGACCGCCGTATCCGACAGCGTCGTGCTGTCGGTTCGCATGTAGGTGATGAACCCTCGTTCGTAGAGACCCTGCGCCACTCGCATCGATTGGGCCGACGAGAGACGCAACTTCCGAGACGCCTCCTGTTGGTAGCTGGACGTGATGAACGGAGCCGCTGGTCGGCGTCGATAAGGCTTGGCTTCACGCGACCGCACTTCGGCTGGACGATTCTCGAGTGACTCAGCCAGCGCCGCCGCCGCCGCTTCGTCGAGATGCACAGCGTCGGCACGGGTGAGCACACCCTGCTGGGTGAAGTCGCGCCCACTCGCCACACGCTTGCCCTCGACCTCGAGGAGCATGGCGGTGAAGGGTTTGTCGGCCGAATCTGCATCGAAGGTGCCCTTGAGATCCCAGTAGTTGGCCGACCGGAACGCCATGCGCTCCCGTTCACGTTCCACGACGATCCGGGTGGCGACGCTCTGCACTCGGCCGGCAGAAAGCCCCTGCATGACCTTCTTCCAGAGAACTGGCGACACCTCGTAGCCGTAGAGCCGGTCGAGCAGTCGTCGTGCTTCCTGGGCATCGACCAGCTGGCGGTTGAGATCGCCGGGCGAGTCGATGGCGCGCTGAATGGCTTCTGGTGTGATCTCGGTGAAGACGATTCGCTTGACCGGAACCGTTGGGTTCAGAACCTCGAGCAGATGCCAGGCGATGGCCTCTCCCTCGCGATCCTTATCGGTTGCGAGCACGAGCTCGCTCGCATTCTTCATCATCGCCTTGAGCTTTCGGACCTGATCCTTCTTCTCGGCGGTGACGATGTAGAGCGGTTTGAAGTCGTTGTCGACGTCGATGCCGAGGCGGGCCCACTTCTCGCCCTTGTGGGTCGCCGGGACATCGGCCGCATTCCGAGGGAGATCTCGGACGTGTCCAATCGACGATTCGACCATGTAATCGTCGCCGAGATACTCCGCGAGTTTGACCGCTTTCGCTGGGCTCTCGACAATCACCAGAGGTTGTGCCACGTCCGGCAGGGTAGGAACTCCAAACGCAAATCGGCCAGATGGCGCCGAATCAGCGAGCCGATGTCAGCAAAGAGCCCGCCAGACCCAGAGCCGATCTCAGGCTTTGATCTCCTCGAGATCGGGCGCCGGGGCCGGTCCCGGAACGCCACGGAGAATCAAGAAGCCGAGGAGCGTTGCACCGACCGAGGCGACCAATACACCCATGGTGGCCTGTTCCCCGATGGCCGGATCCTCGAACGCCAAAGCACCAATGAACAGCGCGACTGTGAAGCCGATGCCGGCCACGGCTCCTGCGCCGAGAATGTGGCGCGAAGTGAGGCCTGGAGGAAGCTCGACCGAAGTGAAGCGGGTGGCCAGCATGGAGGCCAGCCAGATACCGACCGGCTTGCCGACCACCAGACCGGCTACGACACCGAGCGCAACCCGCGAGGTGGCTGCGTCGGCCACTGCCTCACCGGACAACGTCACCCCGGCGTTGGCCAGCGCGAAGATCGGGATGATGACGAAGCTCGTCCACGGGGCAAGCACACTGATCAGCCGCCCTGTGACGGGCACCGATTCCCGGATCTTCCACCCAGCATTGCGCAGATCATTCGACGTCGCGGTGTCGCCGGACATGAAGTCCTCGACCCATTCGAACGCTCGCTGGCCGAGCAACGGCCGGGCCGGAGCGAGCAGGCCGAGAGCGACCCCGGCGATCGTCGCGTGTACGCCGGATCGGAACGTCGCGTACCAGATGATGACGCCGATGATCGCGTACATCGGGGTGAACCACACCCGATTGCGCTGCATGATCAGCACGAGCACGAGACCGGCGATGGCGAGCCCGAGCCAGCCGAATTGCAGGCCTTCGCTGTAGAACACCGCGATCACGAGGATCGCTCCGATGTCGTCGGCAATGGCGAGCGCCAGCAGGAAGAGCTTCAACCTCGACGGGATCCGCGGTCCCAGGAGTGCCAGAACCCCGACGGCGAATGCGATGTCGGTGGCCATCGGGACGCCCCAGCCGTGGAAGCCCTCGCCGCCGATGTTGATCACGGCGTAGATACCCGCCGGAACGATCATGCCTCCGAGCGCGGCGACCGCAGGCAGCGCTGCAGCTTTCAGTGACGACAGCTCACCGGTGACGAGCTCGGTCTTGATCTCCAGCCCGACCACGAAGAAGAACAACACCATCAAGATGTCGTTGACCACGAGCTCGAGGCTCAGACCGTGGCCGTTGTGCTGCAAGGGAATCCACGAACCAATGGCGAAGTCGAGCTCAGTTTCCCAGAACTGGTGATAGCTGTCGCTGTACGGAGAGTTCGCCCAGATCAAGGCGGCGGCCGTCGCCACCAGCAGCAACAGACCCGAGGCGGTTTCCTGCGCGAGGAACCGAACCATCGGACGGGCTACGGAGCGAGCGAGACGGGTGTCACCCCCACTCCACGCTTCTTGTCGAACCGGCAGACCATTCTCACCTGACATTGGCGAGCGAGCCTAGCCGTGGACTTCGAGATCGACAGTCGTTCCCTCGGGGGTGGACGTGAAATGCACATCACCGGAACTGAGGTGCTGCATCAGCGGAACACCGAATCCCCCCTCGATGAGCAACCGGTCAGGGTGCTCGATGTCGGGCACGTCGACCATGTCGGGCAGGCCGCCACCCTGATCAACGACGGTCAGATGCACCCGATCGGGCAACATCCGGACGGTGATGCGCACCCGGCCGTTCGACGACACCCGCTGATCGGCCTCGATCGCATTCGTGACGGCTTCGGAGGTGACCCACCGAAGATCGTCCAGACGGTCGCCATCGAGAATGTCGGCCGCCGTTGCCGCTGCAGCGACAATCATCCGCACCACGGTGACGAGGTCCGTGCGGGCAGGAATGTCGATCTCCACGGTGGTGCTTCCGGCAGCGTGGAGTTGCCCGCCGGGTGACGTACTCATCGTTCTCCGAAGTTAGCCGAACCGACGCGATCTGTCGGAACAGCCCCGCCGGTGCCCTGCCATCGTCGCTGCCCGGACCGAAGAGCCTCGCCGGTCACACCAGGCCTCGCTACGGTGACGCCCGTGAACACGATCTGGGAGCAATGGGATCTCGTCTGCGACCCAGGCGGTTGTGAACCCCTGGACCAGCTCTTGCGGGCCATGGTCTACGGCTTCCTCATCATCGCGCTCATGATCTTCTACGCCGCCGTCCGGCCCTGGACCCGCGATCTTCCCGATGCCGCCGGCATCCCACTCGCCGGGCTCGCATCGCTCCTCATCGTCTGGGTGGCCCGCGCGCTCGTCGCCTCGAGCGGCAACCTTCGCCTGGCCGGAGTGATCACCGCCATTGGTCTCCTCGCCGTCTGGATCGGAAGGCCCGAGTTCACCGAACGCCGAGCAGCCGTGGACAATCTCATCGAGGACCCTTCGCCGACTTCTTCCAGGCACTGAAGCTCGCCACACTTCCGTTCGCCGGACGAGTGAGCCAGGGCCACGGATGGGTCACGACAGGTTTGATCCGGCGAGCGCGAGCGCCAAATCCGGGAACAGGGGCGTACGTGACCGCCACCGAACGACCGGAGAGCACTTCGGCTGGTCGGCCGAGGTGGAGCTCGACAGGGCGCTCGGCACCGATCTCGCTGAGGGTCTCGACGAGAAACACCAGCCGCTTGGCCGACAGACGAAGCGAGGCGAGCAATGGCTCATCGAAGACGAACACCGCGGGGAGATCCGGGTGTGCGACGAGCGCCGGGTCCGACCGTCCGAGCGACTCGGCGGTGATCCAGACTGCCTCCGGCTCGCCGATGGACACCGGGCTCCCTGGGCCGGCATCGGCCTGCGAATCCGAGCTCGATCCGATCTCCACCGGAGGGTCGACGGGGAGGAAGCTCGGATCATCCGGCCAGTGTTCGATCGGGCACGAGAGCACGAGCTCACACGATGCACAGAGATTCTTGGCCCGCTTCTCGACTTGCCATCGACTGAACCCGTAGGCCTTGTTCGACCCGACCCCGACGCTCCACTGCCAGCCGAGTCTGTTGGCGGCACGTGATCCGTCCAGCAAGTGACGGAAGAAGTAGTCCTCTCCGTCCTGCCACACGCCGCCACGGCGGACCGCCCACTCGCTCGACAACCACATCCGGGTCTGATTGACCAACCATCCGTCTTCTTCGAGCTCGTCGAGTGGCAGCTCGATGCAGGCCATGTCCCGGTCCCACGCGTCGCTGCCGGGTGACCCGTCGAGCTCATGGCGCACACCCGTCCTGGTTCGTGACCCGAGACGGGCGTACCAGTGACGAGCGAACTCCTGCCACATGAGTTCATCGCGGAACTTCTGCACGTCGCGGGCCGGACCGCCTTCGACGTGATCCCACACCTCGCGGAGAGGGAGCAGGCCGTGGCGAATGTAGGGAGACAGACCGGACGCGCCCCGGCGGGGCTGCGGATACACCTCGTTGCGGTTGGCGGCGTACCCGGTGACGTCGAACGCACGAAGGGCCGAGTCTGCCTTGCTCTGGCCGCCGACGAATCGGAGCGAGGGGGCGACATCGTCGTCGACCAGATGGCGCAGGTGCGCCGCGACGAACCCAACGGCCTCGGATTGCCCGGGTTGTGGAAGCGGCAGAGATGTCACGATGTCTCGAGTCGAGGATGTCGTGTCCGGCCCTCGTTCATCGACGACTCGATGGCCGAACTTGCTGGGTGATGTCTACCAAGTCTCGGGTGTCGATGTCCGGTGTCAGGCCCGGTTACCAGTCCGTGCTGCGCTCGAAGCGTTCTCCGCCATATGGCGACCGAGTTGGATCCACGACGTCGTCGACGGAGGTACGAGCAACGAGAGCGGCCAGTCGGCGAAGAGCCCATCGAGTCGCCGATGCAACATGAGCGCGAGATCTTCCTGCCGCAGCAGGACGAGGGCAACGGTGAAGGCCGTCATCGCCTTGATCGCAGGAATCGACGGCGGTCCCTCGAACGACGGATGGAAGACGGACTGGCCGGCCGCCATCATGATGTCATCCACCAGCCCATGGCTCTCGAGGCAGGCGAGATGGTCCTCTGGGTTCTCCGCGAGCATCACTTCGACGGCCGCCAGCGGCATCATCGCCCGCAGCGGCGAACCGGCGGGCACGACGTCGATCACGGATCGGGCGAAACCCAGCAGGGAGGCGACGTCGCCACCACCCCTTGGCCCTTCGGCCCGCAACAAGCGGACGTGCGGCTCGTAAAGGGCCTCGGTCGCCAGCATGGCGCCCAGCGAGCCCTCGATGTCACCGGCACCGGCTCCGGCCAGGTCGATCACCTGGAGCCCCAGCGCGACCGGGTCGTTGGGTTCAACGGCGAGCGCACTCGCCAGATCGGCGGATCCGCTCCGGTGTGCGAACACGTCAACGGCGGCCCGCACCATCAGCGGAAGCGGGTGATCCGGCCAGCCATCGACCCACGCGTCGATCAACGATCGATCGATGGGTTGGCCGGCAACGTGCTCGAGGCAAAACCATCGGTCCTCCCAGGTACCAGCCTCGGAGTAGACCTTGTAGCTGGTCGAGACATCACCGACAGCCAGAGCTGCGGCACACTCGTGCGCTGCACGATGTCCCAGCGCCGGTGGACGAATCTGCTGCAGTGCCTCTTCGGCCTGCACGGAGGAGAACGAACCCATGGTGGTCTCATCGGCCGATCAGTGCCGACTGTGAGCCGCGTTTCTGCGCCGCCGAACGCCACTCGCGACGAACGTTCGTTCGAGTACCTCGGGTCCAGGTACGATGGCGCATCGTGTCGGTCCTCGCCACACCATCGATCGCCGAGTTCCTGCATCGGCTCGAGAGTGATGGGCGACTGGTGCACGCCGAAACGCTCCCAGAGCGTTCCGCCCGTTTCGCTGAGCTCGCCGACCCCCTTTCCGACTCGATCGCCGGACTTCGCCCCCTGGAAGGCTTCTGGTCGCACCAGGCAGAAGCAATCGATCTTGCCCGAGCCGGCCGGTCGGTGGTCGTCGCGACCGGGACGGCGTCTGGCAAGAGCAAGGTCTTCCAGGTTCCCATCGCCGAGGCCGTCGATCGAGGCCTTCGTGCCGGGACATCCCTTCTGCTCTATCCGACCAAGGCGCTTGCCCAGGATCAGCTCCGCTCGTTCGCTCAGCTCGGCGTCGATCGGCTGCAGGCCGTCACCTACGACGGCGACACGCCGCGAGACCAACGCACCTGGGCTCGCCACAATGCCAACGTCGTGCTCACCAACCCGGAGATGCTGCACTACGGACTCCTACCGCACCATGCGAAGTGGGCGACCTTCCTGAAGCGGCTCGAATACGTCGTGATCGACGAGCTCCACGTGTTGCGTGGCATCTTCGGAACGCACGTAGCGCACGTGCTGCGCCGGCTGCGCCGGATGTGCGCGCTCTACGGATCGGATCCCACCTTCATCTTCTGCTCGGCCACCATCGGTGAGCCGGCCATCCTCGCCGAGGACCTGTGCGGCAAGAAGGTCGAAGCCGTCACTGACGACGGTTCGCCGTGCGCTCCTCGCCACATCGCCCTCGTACAACCAGCGATCGTCGATCCTGAACGAGGGATCCGACAGTCTCCGGCCACCGAAACGATCCGGATGGTGGCCGACCTCGTCTCGGACGACCGTCGCGTGATCGCCTTCTGCTCCAGCCGGTCGCTCACCGAACGAGTCGCCTCCGGAGTCATACGCGCGCTTCCGCCCGAGCTCGGTGACACGGTTCGCTCCTACCGGTCCGGGTATCTCGCGAGCGAACGACGCGAAATCGAGGACGACCTCGCCGAGGGTCGCGTGCGCGCTGTCGCCGCCACGAGTGCGCTCGAACTCGGCGTCGACATCGGCGGGCTCGACGCCACCGTTCTGTGCGGATTCCCGAGCACGATTGCATCGTTCTGGCAGCAAATCGGGCGAGCGGGGCGAGGTGGCGAGGAGTCACTGGCCGTCCTGATCGCGGGCGACGACCAACTCGACCAATGGTTCGCCACCCATCCTCACGATCTGTTCTCGAGACCACCCGAGCCGGCGGTGGTCAACATCGAGAACCCGAACATCATGGATCCCCACCTCACATGTGCTGCGTACGAGCTCCCGCTCCGCCACAGCGACGATCAATGGTGGACCGAACTCGACGACGGCATCCGACGGCTCGTGATCGACGACGAACTCAAGTTGCGACCCGACCCGCGCAACGTGCCAAAGGCGTTCTGGGCCGGCAGGGGCATCCCGTTCAGCACCATCAGCCTGCGGTCGGCCTCGGGTGGCGAGGTCCGGATCATCGATGAGGATGGACAGCTGATCGGCACGGTCGACAGCGGCCGAGCCACGAGCATGGTCCATCCAGGAGCCATCTATCTCCATCGGGGGCAGGCCTGGAAGGTGCTCGAACTCGACCTGCACCTCCGTCAAGCCATCGTCACTCGCGATCGCAGCAACTCATGGACGCAGGTGTCGAGCTCGATCCGGATCGACGTCACCGACTGCGGCTCGTCCAAGCCCGTCGGGGCTGCGCTGCTCCACCTCGGGACGGTCAAGGTCACCACGCAGATCACCGGCTACCAGGTCAAGGAGGTCGGGAGGCGCGAGGCCAAGGAGACCCACGACCTCGACCTTCCATCCCAGGAGCTCGACACCACATCGATCTGGTACGAGTGGCAACCGTCGGTGATCGCGCAGTCCGGTGTCAACGAGCTCCAGCTGCCCGGCGCGCTCCACGCCGCCGAACATGCGGCCATCGGCATCTTGCCCCTCTTCACGATCTGTGACCGTTGGGATGTCGGCGGTGTCTCGATCGCCGCCGCTCCCCAGAGCGGTCTGCCGACGGTGTTCATCTACGACGGCTACCCCGGCGGCGCCGGCGTCGCCCATCTGGCGTACACCGCGTCGGATCGCCACCTCGCTTCCACCGCCGAGGTGCTCGAGGCCTGCCCGTGCACCACGGGCTGCCCTTCGTGTGTGCAGTCGCCCAAGTGCGGCAACGGCAACGAGCCACTCAATAAACACGCCGCGCTGGCGTTGCTGAGAACCACGCTCGGGCCGGCCGATCCGTTCTGATCGGAGGTCCCCGGACAAGGCGAGGGAGACGATCAGGCGTCCGAGGCGACCGCATCGAGCACACACATCGCGAACGCCTCGTAGCGGGCGTTGTCCAACGAGTTCACGGCAATGGCCGACCCGACGCTCAGTGCCCAACCGCGAGCCCGGTCCCAGCAGGCGTCGTCGACGTCCAGTCGGTCCCGAAAGCGCGTGCGGTCAGCGGCATCGAAGAACATCCAGGCACAGCCGAGGTCCGTCGCCGGGTCGCCCGATGTCAGGTCACCGAAGTCGATGACGCTGACGATCGCCCCGTCCCGGACGATCACATTCCCGGGATGGAGATCACCGTGGAGCCAGAGCGCCGGGCCGTCATGGACGGGGGCAACCAGCGAACGATGCCAGAGGGCGAGCAGCAGATCGGGATCGGGCCTGTCGGCGAATGTCGCCGCCACTGTGTCGAGATTGGTTCGGGTGCGAGCATCGCGTTCGACCAGCGGGACGCCCCGCACGAGGTTCACCGGTGCATCCGGTGGCGCCGGCCGATGCATGGCGTGAAGGAACCGGCTGAGAACATCGAGCGCTCCGGGGGCGCCAGGTGGTGACTCGAGCGCGTCGGTGCCTGGAACGAACTCGATGACACTCCACGGCCAGGAGAACGCCTCGGACGGTCGGCCAGACACGACTGGAACTGGCACGGCGACATCGAGGGAAGGGGCCAGCTCTGGCAACCAGCGTTGCTCGGTTCGCACCAGCTCGACTGCGGCGGCTCGACGCGGAAGCCGGACGAGCAGCTCTTCGCCGAGACGGTAGATGGCGTTGTCCCAGCCCTCGGCCAAGAGCTCGAGCGGGAGGTCGGCCAGCGTCGGCGCCTGCTCGGCCAGAAGCCCGCGCACGAGGGCGGCGTCGATGTGTGTCTCGGCGTGCGGCTTCGGCTGGCTGACCATCACAGCAGTCTCGCCCCGATCCGGCTCGACCGATACGGTCAGGTGGTGCGGTTCTTGTCCTACATGGCTCCCGGATTCCCCCATTCACTGTTCGAGACGATCGCCGACCTCATCGATGCCGACGTCTCGTTCGACGAGACCAGGTCAGGACCCGAGCCGGGATTCGATCCCTTCCGAGCCGGCCAAGCGGAGCTGGGATGGGTCTGTTCGACGTCGTTCGTTCGGCTCGCGCTGAGCGCTGCCGATCCGTCTGTCCAGTTGGTCGGCGTCGCGTGGGTGCCGGATGACCCTGGCTCCAACGATCAACCCGTGTACTTCGGTGATCTCACCGTGCCGAAGGGTTCGTCGTTCTCGGACCTCTCCGAGCTCGGAGGGATGCGGATCGGGTGCAACGATCCCGTGAGCCTCAGCGGCCATCACGCGCTGCGTATCGCACTGATCGAACAGGGCCACGATCCCGACAGCTTTGCCGAGCTCGTCTTCACCGGAGGCCATCAGCAATCGCTCGAGCTGCTCGCCGCCGGCCAACTCGACGCTGCGGTGGTGGACTCAGTCATTCGTGGCGTCCGAGCTGTTTCCGATCCCGCGGTGGCCGAGCTCCGAGTGATCGATCGGCTCGGCCCGTGGCCGGTCCAACCGCTGGTTGCGTCGACATCGCTCGAACCCGACGAGGTCAGACGAATTCGCAATCGCCTTCTGGCCGCCAACGACGACCCACGCTTGCAGCACGAACTACGCAGCGCCGGCCTCCGCCGATTCGTTGCCGTAGGCCCAGATCACTATCAGCTCATCGGTCAGGCGCTTGCTTCGTCGTGAGCGTCATTCGACTCGCATCGTGACGCTTGCCGTCATCGTGATGTCGGGCAGCAATGCCCCGATCAAGGGCACCGAGGTCGGCGCCCGATAAACGACGGTTGCCGTGGTGTCCTCACCGCGCTCCCTACCGCCACGAAGCTGCACCGACAGACGACCGTCATCGAGCGATGACGAACCGACCACCGCGGCTCGCACGCTGCCGGCCGACGGCTCCACCGCAGCGACCCGAGCCCCCTCGCGAGCCGCGTGATGGACGAGGAGGTAGTCCTTCGAGATCACGCCGAGCTGCACCACGATCAAGGCGATGAGCACCGCGAGAGGAAGCACCAGCGCCAACTCGACCGTCGCCTGACCACGTTCGTTCGAACGACCCGTCCGCCATCGCCGGTGCTTCCCCTCCCCCATCAGCCGACCTGCCCGATCACGGAGTCGAGCACAGTGTTGAGCAGCTTGGAAACACGCCCCGTACTTGCCGCCCAGGCCAGGACGAGCCCGGCGATGGTTGCCGCCCCCACGATGACCAGGGCGTACTCGGCGGTTGCCTGACCCCGTTCTCGTGACCGGATTCCGGAAGATTGCATGGCAATGAACATCAGCATCAGTGATGCCTCTTTCTCTTGAGTGGTGTGTGGGCAACCCGAGTTGCGAGCGGCAGCGCAAGCTGCGAATGACAGCTCAGAGCCGGTCGATGGCCACGAGGACGAGCGGCAGGACCGCTCCGACCACGACTGCGGGAAGCGAGCACATGACGAGGGGGAAGAGAAGGTGCACGGGCAGCGAACGAGCAGTCCGTTCGATCTCACGACGACGCGACGCACGCGCCTCGTCGCCCAGGCGCAGGAGCAGCGCCGACGTCGGTGTCCCGTCACGAACCGCCGCCGTCAAGGCGACGACCATCGCGCGGTACGGCGCGCCGAGTTCGTCCGGAAGCACCCTGAGTGCGGCGACCATGGGCTCACCACCGGCGGTCCGCTCGAGCACCCGCACAAAGGCAGCGCGCGTCGGGAGCGGACCCCGCTCGGCCACCCAACGCACCCCATCGATCACACCGGCTCCCGACCCGAGCACGACGATCAGCAGATCTGCGACATCGGCAACCGACCGCTCGATGTCCTCGATCCGTCGACGAGCCACGGCCCGCCGTCGCAGCAGCAACGCTGCAGCCGTTGTGAAGCCGCAGCCGCCAACGAGCATCACGAAGCTGATCATCGTCCGCCACCGATCAGACGTTGTTGCCACTCCCACCCGACAATGGTGAACAGCACCGCCGACCCGGCGCACGCGGCCCCGACCCAGGTCGAGCGGTAGAGATGACCAACGCCGGGCTCGGCCAGGGCGGCGACGAAGCCGAACAGCAGAGGCAACGCGGCCATCACCGCAGCCGAACTGATCGCTTGCTGGGCCTGCGTTCGAGCGTCTGCCCGGGCCGCACAACGCTCGCGAAGGGCGTCGCCGACACGATCGACGGCTTCGGTTGCCGAGCCGCCGGTGGCCTCCAACGCGACGATCGTGACCGTGAGGAGTTCTTCGTCTGACCGCCCAGAACGGTGGCGGTCGAAGGGGACCTCGGGGTCAGCCGAGAACGCGTCGGAAAAGGCGACCGGAAGCGCTCGGCCAGCGGCAACGCCGGCGACCAACCGCTGCAGGCCGGGATGAGCGGACCCGACCCGACTCGAAGGACCCTCTCCCTTTGCGGCCGTCACGATCGACCCTGACAACGACCCTCCCGAGCGAAGGCCCGCAGCCACAGCCTCGACGAACTCGAGCAACGAGTCAGCGTGAGCCGCCTCGGTCCGACGTCGGCGCCGTCTGGCCCGCTCCCTCAGCAGCGTTCCCACGAGCAACGGTGCCACGACCACCGCCGCCGGGCTGCCCAATGCAAAGCCGAACCAACCGGCCGCCACCGCGGCAAGGACCCGCTCCCCTCGCCCCCGTTCTACGGAACTCAACCCCCAGAAGTGGGGGTCAGGTACCGCAGAACGGAAGGAGCGTGGGCGGGAACCGAGGTGGCGGGGTGGTGGTGCCGCCGGCCAGCCGACGGCAGCTGTTGCCACCAACACGATCACCATCGTCGACGTCATGCTCGATCGCACGCCGGCTCGTGACACACAGCATCGCGGACCCGTTGCCGCGCCGGGTCGAGCGAGGGCGACGGCCACAGCCGACGGGTTGCGAGGTGATCAGGATCGACTTCTTCGATCGACTCGACTCGCCGATCAGCCCCGTTCCGTTCGACATGCACCACGACATCGATCGCATCGAGCATCTGCCGACGAACGGCATCCATCGGCACATCGACACCACCCAGCAGCGCCAACGTCTCCAGTCGGCGCAGCCCAGACACGGCGCCGTTCGCGTGGCAGGTCGTGAACGATCCGGCATGCCCGGTGTTGAGCGCGAGCAGGAGATCGAAGGCCTCACCTCCTCGCACTTCCCCCACAATGAGCCGATCCGGTCGCATGCGGAGCGCGTTGCGCACGAGCATTCGCACCGTCACCTCACCCAGTCCTTCACGGCTCGGAGGCCTCGACTCGAGCCGGATGACGTGATCACCGGGCAATTGCAGCTCGGCCGTGTCTTCCACCGTGACGATTCGCGTGCGGGGAGGGACACAGCCGGCCAACGCGTTCAACAGCGTGGTCTTGCCCGCACCGGTTCCGCCGATCACGAGGATCGTGGCGCGGTGTTCCACGAGCCGCTCCAGCAGCGCAACCATGTCCGGCGGTCCGAAGCTGCCAAGCGGCAAACGCTCGGCAGTGAAGCGCCGCATCGTGACCACCGGACCGTCAATGGCGACGGGAGCGACGACGACGTTCACCCTGGATCCATCGTGGAGCCTGGCGTCGACGGTCGGGCTCAGCGGGTCGACCCTCAGACCCAGCGGTTCGAGCATCCGCTCGATCAGTACCGCGATATCGCCGCGATCGAGAACGAGAGAGGTCTGTTCGAGGACACCATCCCGGTCGATCCAAATCGGCCCGGGCCCGTTGACCATCACCTCAGTGATTCCTGGGAGATCGAGCAGATCCTCGATACGACCGAGTCCCCTGGCCCGAGCAGCAAACTTCTCGATCACCTGCGACAACATCGCCACATCAAAGAACGGGAGTTGTCGACGGGCCCGCTCCACGAGATCGTCGACCAGCGCCGCCGAGTCCTTCATCAATGCATCAGTGACCATACGCTCGACGACATCGAGGTCGGCGGTGGCGAGCCCCGGCAATCCGCTCACAACACCGCTCCGAGTGCCCGCAGCGATCGAGGGAGGCGCGAGGCCAACAGACCGGCATCGACCGCACGAGCAACGTCGCGATGCCAGCGCAGCGTGACGTCCACCGGCGATCCAATCGCAGCGGCGACATCGTCCGGCCGCAACGCTCGTCCCTCCTCCTCGATCAACACGACACGATCCGGCGCCGGACCCCGGCGGGCGGCGTCGAGTGCCAGGTAACAGGCGCGAGTGACGAGCATCGAACTCGATGCGTCGGCGATCAGCGAGACCGCAGGCACCGCGTGCGTGCCGACGTCCACGACCACGGTGCGTGGGTCGAGCTCCAGCAACTGCGACAGCAAGCGGTAGCGGTCCGGACGAGTGGGCGATCGGCATGAGCCACGGGGAAGCAACCGAAGGCCATCGGTCACTGGAACCTCCAAGCGATGCAGAAGATCCGGCGACGGCTCCTCGACCCGAAACCAATCACCGAGCCCTTCGCTCGCCGGCGGGAGCCCGAGGATGACATCGAGGTCACCCCGCAGGTCGACCAGCAGTGTCGGTTGCCGCTCTGCAGCGAGCAGCCCGAGCGTGGCGGCAGCGACAGAACAACCAACGCCGCCCTTCGAAGAGAACAAGCACAACATCAACGCGACCTCGTCGTGTCGGAGAACGACCGAGGGGGAAGGGGGGCTCTCTGACGAGAGCGAGACGTTCGAGCTCTTACGGTTCAGAGCGAGTGCGGCTCAGAACGAGTGGCAGGCCGCCGAGGAGGGCGCCGATAGGGTGGCGAACGGATCCGAGTACCTGGTGGGCTCCCCCGCCTTCAAAGCGGGTGTGCGATGTGATCCATCGTAGGCGGGTTCGATTCCCGTCCACCTCCGCCAAACACATTTGGCGATTTACTTCTCGTGATGCAGATCTTGCGATCGATCAGAGCGAGAATATGAACCCGTTGACGATGATCTCGACCCGGCGATTGAGCTGACGACCGTCTGCGGTGTCGTTGTTGGCGACCGGGTCGGACTCGCCACGACCCTCCACGATGACCCGTGACGGATCAATTCCCTGGCTCATGTAGAAGGCTTTGACCGCGTCGACTCTCGCCTGGGAGAGCGCCTGGTTGGTGTCAGCGTCGCCGACGGAATCGGTGTGGCCGTACACCTCGATGGTGACGGTCTCCTGCATCTGCATCAGCGTCAGGCCGAGGCCCAGCAGCGGGTAGAAATCGGGGGCGATCTCGGAGCTGCCGAACGCGAAGAGCACGGTGTCCTCGATGAAGACGTCGGACGGTCGACCCATCTCGAATTCGGCCTCGGGATCGACCACGTATTCGGAGATCACGTTGCCAGGCCCCATGAGCTCCTCGAGAGCGGTCACGACGCCGGCGACGTGCAGCGGGCTCGGCATCTCGCCTCGCAGATACAGCTTGCCCCGGCTCAGAATCACGTAGTTGCCAGCGGCTCCGGCCGGAACGGCTGGGGAGTAGACGTCGCTTTCGACGGCCTCTTCTCCTTCCCCTTCTTCACCGGCGACCTCGTCGACCGGCGTCTCGATGGCTTCTCCCTCTTCCACTGTCGAGTCGACGGGCTCGTCGAACAGCGCCAACTCTTCAGTCGGCTCGGTCGCGACGGTGGTCGGAACCGGAACGGGCTCCCCGCCGCCCATCACGATGAAGCCGGCAGCGGCCACAGCGACGATCGCCATTGCGCCACCGAGCACGGCGCCAATCGAAAAACCAGCGCCCCTGTCTTCGGATTCGGACTCCGGTGCAGCCTTTTCGTTCCTGGGCTTGGGACGATTGAGCTCTTCCCACATGTTCGTGGGACGGTCCTTGGCCGAGGGCGAATCAGTCATGCCTGAACAATCGGCACGTTGACCCAGTTTCGTGAGCCAATTTACCCATGAATTGGAGTCGGAGCTTCACTTTCAAACTGCCAAAGGCAGGGAAGTGAAGTTGTGAATGTGAAGGTCCGACCCCAATCGCGGGGGTCAGACAGCGAGCAGGTCCCGAGCGCCGGTGTCCGAGCTCGGGTGACGCAGCTTCGACATCGCTCGGGCCTCGATCTGGCGAATGCGTTCACGGGTGAGATTGAAGTACTCGCCCACTTCTTCCAGGGTCCGAGGTTCGCCACGGTCGAGTCCGAATCGGAGCTTCAGGATTTCGCGCTCACGCTCGTCGAGCGGGGCGAGGAGTCGAGCGATCTCGTCAGGGAGCAGAGCTGTCGCAGCCACCTCGAATGGGGAGTCAGCGCCGCGGTCCTCGACAACGTCACCCAACTCGGCATCGCCATCTTCACGCAGCGGCTCCGAGAGCGACAACGGTTCGGCTGCGAATCGGAGTGCCTCGGTGACCTTGTCCTCGGGCATCTCGACTTCGACGGCCAGTTCGGTGAGTGTGGCCGGACGGCCGTACTTCAGCTCGAGCCGCGCACGGGCCTTCTGGAGCCTGGCCAGCGTGTCACCCGCATGCACGGGGAGCCGGATCGTACGACCGGTGTTGGCGATGCCGCGGGTGATCGCCTGACGAATCCACCACGTGGCATAGGTCGAGAACTTGAAACCCTTGCGCCAGTCGAACTTCTCGACGGCGTGCATGAGGCCGAGGTTGCCTTCCTGGATGAGATCGAGGAGGGGCAGGCCCGAAGCCTGGTATTTCTTGGCGATCGAGACGACGAGTCGGAGGTTGGACTGCACGAAGGTGCGTTCTGCTTCGCGACCCTTGCGAACTGTGCGCCGAAGATCACGCCGACGAGCGGGCGTCGGGGCGTCGGCTCCTTCGAGCTCTGTCGCAGCTTCCTTGCCCGCCTCGATGGCCTGAGCAAGTCGTACTTCGTCTTCCTTGGTGAGCAGCGGATACTGCCCGATGTCGGTCAGGTACAGCCTGACAAGGTCTTCTTCGTCCCGCTCGACTCGCTCCTTCGCCAAGACAATCCCCGATCTCGTTGACGGTGACGCTTCACCATCACTAGTGGCACAACGTCCGTCCGAGGGTACCGACTTGGCCCCCCAGTTGTGCTATCGAGTGAACTTCCACCCACGCGTGGTGGGCGATACCCGAGCAGCGGCGACGTTGCACCTCTGTGGTGTCGGCAATCCTCGACGTTCCCTTGAGCAGGCAGGCACCAGGATGACCGAACAAGCCGAGATCGACCCCGTGATGGTGACGATGCGATTCGAGACCGAGCAGACCGAGGAATTGCTCGCTGTCCTGTCGAAGTACGTCGTCCTCAGCAGAATGGACACCGCAGCCCGCAACATCGATCTCGTCGCGTCGGTGACCAGACGCGGCCGCTTCACGATCATCGAGAAATGGGCATCAGAGGATGCGCAACAAATTCACTTCGACAGTCCGGTCATGGTCGAGATGGCATCCGCATGCACGGGCCTGCTGACCAGGGCACCCGACATCGATCTCCACGAAGCGGTGTCGATGCACGACCTCGACTGAGATCTGATTCAGTCGACGGGCGGGCACAGTCCGAGGATGTCGGCCCAGGTCGGATCCGTTGCAGACCACAACGCATCGAACGCCCGGTCGGCCTCGTCACTGAAGCCGTGGCGATTCCTGAAGTTGTAGAGGTGCTTGGGTCTGTGGATGCGGTAGCCCAAACGCTGGACCCGCCCGTGGATCGAAGCTGACCAGGCAATCTTCTGGGCGAAGTCGGACGGTTCGCCGAGCGGCGGCGCACCGAACTCCGGGTTGGCGCGATCGAGGTACTCGATGAACAGCGCCGCCAGCGACACCGACGCCATCTCGACTCCGAAGTGGCGGGGCTTCCTGGTGTCTTCGAGACAGCCGCCCTCGACGGCGAACACGAGCGGGTCGAGCGACGTGATCCTCATACGAGTGGTCGGCTCTTCCTCGTCGACCACCACTTCGACGGCGAGGTCGTCTGGAATCGCTGCGATCCGGTTCCGAACCTCGGCGACGACAGCGACGATCTCGGCTGCGTCGTATTCGACCTTCGAGTACGTGTCCGGCGTGACCGTGATCATCTCAGCTACCGCCGGCTTCGGCGCCGTCCTCCATGTCGAACGATCCGACCGACCCCGGACCCGTGACCCCTCCGGCCGCGAGCATGAGCACCGTGAGACTCGCATGATGATCGGCGGCCCTTCGTGCGTCGGCAGGGGTCTCGATCAGGGACTGCACCAGCATCTCGCCCTCCCGCCATTCGTCCATGTCGTCGTTCAAGCAGAAGTCGAGGGAGCGAATGGTCGGAGAATCGGTGATCGTCGACGTGTTGTTGCGGTGGTAGGTGTAGGCCGCAATCAGGTGGGGAAGCAGGACCCTGTACATACCGACCATCTTCTCGATCGTCTGCTCCGGCGCTTCCGGAGCGGCCAGCGCATCGATGAACGCCGCGAACTCCTCGTTGGCCGGCACGGTCATTTTCTCGGGACTCATCTCGCGTAGCTCGGGCAGACGCTTGTGCCAGAGCTCGGAGTGGAAGGCGTGGTGATAGCAGTGAGTGCCCAGCCGCAGCTTGATGTCGAGCTCGGGAATCGTGGCCACCCAGCCACCCATGAGTTCGAAGACCTTCATCTCGACCCACTTGTAGTTGCCGACCCGCCTCGCTGTCTCCTCGACCGAAAAGCGGCCGGGAAGCTCGCGCCGATCCCACGGAGCAAACGGTGTGCGCGGCTTGGACGATTCGGCCATTGTGGTTCCCCTTTTGTACGCCTGAGAAAGCGTTCGGACCGTACCTCAGGCGCCCTTCGGGGTCGAAATACGCAGCCGGCTCGATCAGCCGCCGCTGGTCGACCAGTGCCAGGGTTCGCTCGGCAGATTTCGGAGCCCGTAACTCGAGGCGTTGGCACTCAGCCAATTCCACGCGGCCCCGGAACGACTGCCGATGATCCGGCCGTTGTACGTGAAATCGATGGCGAGTCCACGCTCGTGCATCGATGATCCGGGCCGTGCGGTCGGTGGCCGACACTGGCTCGAAGGCATCTCGTAGATCGCGTAGTTGCTGGTTCCGCAATTGTTCTTCCGGACTCGGATCTGTCCCGCCGGATCTCGGAAACCACCACCGGCCAGCGGCACACCGGCCGCGGCCGAATCGGCCAACAACCTGCGGATGTTGTCGGCAATCGAGGAGTGGACCCAGATGCCGTTGCCTGCGTTCACGATCTCGCTGGAGCTGGTCACTGGGCCTGCCGGTGTTGCGCCGCCCGAACTGCCACTTCCACCGGACGATGGTGGCGGGGCCGCCTGACGGGCAAGCTCGGCTGCCAAGTCGGATTGGGCTTGACGCTCGTCGTCTGCCAGCACGACGCCGAGAGCCTCGAGACTCGCTTGTTCGGCGAGAAGTGAGTTGAGGCGCTCCTCGGCTTCACCTGCGAGATCGGCCTGGACCCCTTGGTTCTGCTCGAGGATCCCGAGTTCGTCTGCCAGCTCGGCGTTGAGCTCCTCGGCATCCACGGCCGCCCGCTCCGCGATCCCTCGTTCGATCTCGAGATCCTCTCTGGCCCTGCGGAGTCCATCGACGAGATCGACACCTGACTGGGTGACCTCGTCGACCAACACCTGCATGCGCAACCCGAGGTTGGGATCGTCGCTCTCGACCAGCACCGTGCTCGTGTCGTTCTGATTCACGAACGACGAGATCGCTGAGCTGGCCAGTTGTTGTTCGAGTGCTGCGATCAGCGCCTCGCCGTCGAGGACCGCTTGCGCGGCGTTGGCCAGGGTCACCTCGGAATCGGCCAGCTGGCGCTGGGCGTTGTCGACTCGCCCTTGCTGAGAATTCACCGCCGAATTGATGGCGATCAGGGCCGCCGAGATCTCCTCGAGCTCAGCGTCGGCCGCATTGACCTCTCCGGCATTCTCGGCAGCGGCCGCTTCGTTGGCTCGGCGCTCTTCGCGGATGCGCTCGATCTCAGCGTTGGTCTGGGTGTCGCCGATCCCCGCAGTGGCGGCAAGGAAGGTCGCACCGATCAGCACCGCGACGAAGCGGGCGATCCGGCGATGTCGGCGGGCGCTCGGAGGTGAGGTCACAGCGCTGCACAGGCTACTGGGCCAGTCTCGGCCCGTGGACTCGCAGCGACCGATCTCGGCCGTTTGGGTGAATCAGCCCCGGTAGCGGTTCGTGATCGGCATCCGGCGATCGCGACCGAAAGCCTTGGTGCTGATGCGGATCCCGAGCGGACTCTGACGTCGCTTGTACTCCGCGATGTCGACCAGACCGACGATCCGACGAACCGTGGCTTCGTCGTGGCCGCGGGCGATCAGCTCGGTGGCGGTGAGGTCGTGCTCGACGTACCCCTCCAGAATCGAGTCGAGCACGTCGTATGGAGGCAGGCTCTGGTCGTCGCGCTGATCGGGGCGGAGTTCGGCCGAAGGTGGCTTCTCGATGACGCTCACCGGAATGATCTCTCGGCCGGCAGCCTCGTTTCGCCACCGGCAAAGGTCGTACAGAAGCGTCTTGTAGACGTCCTTGACCACCGCGAATCCGCCGGCCGTGTCCCCGTAGAGCGTCGAGTAACCCACCGACACCTCGCTCTTGTTGCCGGTCGTCAGGATCAACCAGCCCAGCTTGTTCGACAGGCCCATCATCACGACGCCACGGATGCGGGACTGGAGGTTTTCCTCGGTGGTGTCCTCGTCACGCCCTTCGAACGACGGCGCCAGCATCTCGAGCAGGGCCTGATGGGCTGGTTCGATGGCGACGGTGCGATGGGAAACGCCGAGGTTCTGACACAGCTTCTCCGCGTCGGTCACCGAGTGATCGCTCGAGTACCGCGACGGCTGCAGGACGGCGTGCACGTTTTCAGCCCCGAGTGCATCGACGGCCAGGGTCACGACGATCGTCGAGTCGATGCCGCCCGAAAGGGACACGCCGACATCGGTGAACCCGTTCTTGCTGACGTAGTCGCGGGTGCCGAGGACCAGTGCCTCCCACACCTCCTGCAGAGGATCGAGGAGGTCGTGTATCTCACCCAGGACCGGGGGCTCGGTCACGCGTTGGTGGTCGGACAACACTTTCACCGGCAGCGCAGGCGTCGGCAACTCCTGGCCGCGCGGGTCGAGTCGACGCTTGCGGTAGGCAGGTTTCACGTCAAGATCGGTGACGGCGATGTCCTCGCGGAACTGCGGCGCTCTGGCCAGGAGCTGACCCTCGTGATCGAAGATGACCGAGCCCCCGTCGAACACCAGCTCGTCCTGGCCGCCGACCTGATTGACATAGACGATGGCGCAGGAGTTGTCCGCCGATCGACTGCTGATCATGATGTCCCGGCCGAGGGCCTTGCCCTTGCGGTAGGGGCTTGCATTCGGGACCAGCACGACCTCGGCGCCGCCGCTCGCCAGATCGAGGAGCGGCCCGGTCGGGCTCCAGATGTCCTCGCAGATGGCAAGGCCGATCTTGACTCCCTTGATCTCGATCAGCTCGAGGGGAGCGGTCCCCGGAGTGAAGTACCGGCGTTCGTCGAAGACGCTGTAGTTCGGCAACAGGCGCTTGTGGAAGGTGCTCTGGACCTCGCCGTGCATCGCGAGGTGCGCAGTGTTGAAGATGTCGCGTTTGCCCTCGACCGATCCGAAGACCACCGCTGTGTTCTTCGTACGCGATGCGATGCGTTGCACCGCCTCCATGCAGTCCTCGACGAATCCCGGCTTGAGCACGAGATCCTCCGGCGGGTAGCCGCAGACGGTCAGCTCGGGGAAGACCGCAACGTCGACGCCTTGGTCCTCGAGTTCCTCCAGCTCATCGATGACACGGGCGACGTTCCCCTCGATGTCACCGACAACGGTGTTGATCTGACACGTCGCAACTCGGAGCCTGCGCATGGGGCGAGTCTACGGGTGCCGGCAGCAGCGGCCCGGTTTGCTACAGGGCCAGGCTCAAAGCCACCGTGGGAGGCCGGGTCCGGTGAGCTCATCGAGCACCGGCCGACCGACCATGGCCATCATCAACGCCTCACCGGTGCCGGAGATCTCGTCGCCCTCGCCGAACGACCAGTCGCGATCGTTCCTCCGGGAACATTGGCATCGCGGAGGACTTCGCTGCCTTCGTTCGCAGGGGGGGCGACCATGTCATCGACAGGCCGAGCAAGTTGCGTGGCGGCGAGGTCGACGGACACGTTGTCGAAGTTGAATCGGTTCGTGACCATCGTTCCCACGAAGGTCACGAAGCCCGTCTCGACGGAGCTGGTCACGTGGGCGAGGACGCCTTGCGCCGTCCATTCTGCTCAGTACGTCGATTGACCAAGTTGCTCCGGAGTGAGCCCTTCGACCATGTCAGCGAAATCGGTTCGGGCCTTCGCTGCCACGTTCCACGTCGCCATGATCTCACTCCTCATACTGGGTACAGGTCGCCGTCGGTAGCGGCCCAGACGCGCCGAATCCCTCCGCCGGTCGAGGGACGACCGGCGAAGGGTGCCTGAGCCCGGAGCGTGTGGTTTGTCCGGTCAGAAAGTGATCGAGGAGTCCTCGACGTCGTCGGCGTCACCTGCCGGCCCGCCCCGGCGGTTGCCTCGAAGGCCACGCTCGGGACGATCGCCCGGCTCGGCGTTGACTCGCTCGGTGATGCGTTCTTCGAGACCGTCGAGCTTCTCGGCCGCCTCGTCTGCATCGAAGCGCCCAGTCTCGACAGCGGCCTCAGCCCGTTCGGTCGCCTGGGCGACCAGTGCTGCCACGAGCTCTTCTTCGCTCACGCCGTTGGCCTCGGCAGTCTCGGCCAGCGTCTGGCCGGCTTCGCGACCCGCCTGGATGTCCTCGATCGTGAGTCCGAGTTCCTCGAGGACCTCGCCACCACCGAAGCGGCCACCGCGGTCGCCTCGGGGGCCTCTCTCGGGGCGTTCGGACGGGGGCGTGTTGACACGCTCGGTGATGGTGGCCGTCAGATCGGCAAGGCGCTCGTCCGCCTGTTCCTGAGTGATGTTGCCGCTCTCGACGGCGTCAGCGACGTGCGCTTCGACGTCTGCCTCGATCGCAGCCACGAGATCGGCCTCGCTGACGCCGTTCTCCTCAGCGATCACGACGAGGGTCTTGTCTGCTTCGAAGCCGGCCTTGACCGTAGCCAGGTCGATCCCGAGCGATTCCAGAACCTCACCGCGATGCTCACGGTGGCGAACGCGCTCGCCCGTTCCGTCGGCCGAGTCCGAGTTCTCATCGGCGGCATCGTCTTGTGCCCCGGCGAAACCGATGGGGGCGAACATCGCTCCGGCAGCGACGCCGGCGACGAGCATGCCTGCTCCGAAGAGCCGCTTGCTCTTGGGGGTGCTCGAGTCGTTCTGTACGGACATGTGAATCATTCCTTTGTTGAGGGGGAGTGATCACATCTTCGACGCCGTTCATTAGGGCAATGTGATGAGCGGAGAAGGGGTGTGTCATGGAGCGCACGACGCTTGGAGAGCCCCATGGACGCGGAGAGGCGCCCGTCCGCAGACGGGCGCCCCTGGACGCAGAACCTTTCGACGATCGACTCGATCAGTCTCCGGCGGCCGCGCCGCAGACCGTCTCGGTCATGACGGCGGCAACGTCGTATGGATCGGCATTGGCGTTCGGGCGACGATCTTCGAGGTAACCCTTGCCCTCCTGGGCGACCTGCCACGGAATCCGGATCGATGCGCCGCGATCGGACACGCCGTAGCTGAACTGGTCGTACCGCTGCGTCTCGTGAGCGCCGGTCAGACGCTCCTCGATTCCGTGGCCGTACTCGGCGAGATGCTTGGCGACGACACCCTCAGCACCGAGTGCTTCACAGCCAGCCACGATGGCGTCGTAACCCTCGCGCATTGCCTTTGTGGAGAAGTTGGTGTGCATACCCGCACCATTCCAGTCACCCTTCATGGGCTTCGCTTCGATGCTGACCTCGACGCCATGATCTTCGGCGAGACGGAACAGCAGGTAGCGAGCAATCCAGAGGTGATCGCCGACGGTGACGGTGTCGGCGGGGCCGATTTGGAACTCCCACTGGCCAGGCATGACCTCAGCGTTCGTGCCAGAGATCTCGAGCCCAGCGTCCATGCATGCCTTGGTGTGCTCTTCGATCAGATCGCGACCGTGGATCTTGAGTGCACCGACGCCGCAGTAGTACGGGCCTTGCGGGGCGGGGAAGCCGTTCGGCGGGAAGCCCGCCGGCCATCCGGTACCGGGGTTGATGAGCGTGTATTCCTGCTCGAGACCGAACCACGGCTCCTGATCGCCGTACTTGTCCATCGCCGCCTGCGCCCTGGCCCGGGTGTTGGTGGGGTGTGGCGAAAGGTCGGCCGTGAGGAGCGTCTCGCACAGCACGAGGATGTCCTCGCCGCCGCGGATCGGATCCGGGCAGATGAAGACCGGGGAGAGGACGACGTCTGAGTTGTCGCCGGTGGCCTGGTTGGTGCTGGAGCCGTCGTAGCCCCAGATGCCGGGCTCATCACCCTTGTTCATGACCTTGGTCTTCGACCGGACCTCGCGGGTCGGCTCGGTGCCGTCGATCCAGATGTACTCGGCTCGGATTTTCACGTCTACTCCAGCTCTGGCCCGTCGGGCCTCTGATTGCACTGACACCGGTCATTCGTGACCTCAGCGCGATGTGGTCGATGACCTACTGAGCACGTCTCGGCAGGTCGACCACCAGTCAACGCATGTGTCGAACCGATTCCAATGTTTCCTTTGTGAACGGAATGTGAAACGGAACCCACATCAAGGGTTCTGCTCGTGCTGATCACCGAAACGGCTGGTAAGACGTTCGAGTGGAACAACAGTACGAATACGTCCTCAAGGGCGTCGAGGAACGTCACGTCAAACTGATCCGCCTCTGGTTCACCGATGTGCTGGGCCAACTCAAATCGGTTGCGATCTCACCGGCCGAGCTCGAGGTCGCCTTCGAGGAGGGTGTGCACTTCGACGGCTCGGCCATCGACGGCTTCTCGCGCATCCAGGAGTCCGATGTGCTCGCCATGCCGGATCCGAGCACGTTCGAAATGATCCCCTGGGCCGACGGCGGCTCCACCGGGCGCATGTTCTGCAACATCATGTCGCCTGATGGAACGCCATTCGACGGCGACCCGCGCGCCGTCCTCAAGCGCAACCTCCAGGACGCCCAGGATGCCGGATTCGCCTTCTTCGTCGCCCCCGAGATGGAGTTCTTCTACTTCGCAGACGGTGACCCATCGTCGGCCCCGGTGCCGCTCGATCGAGGCTCGTTCTACGACCTCACCACCAGCGACGTCGCCTCAGACCTCCGGCGAAAGACGCTCTCGGTTCTCGAAGCGATGGGCATCCCGGTCGAGTACTCGTTCCACGAGGACTCACCGTCACAACACGAGATCGACCTGCGTTACACCGACGCGCTCACCATGGCCGACCAGATCATGACGTTCCGGCTGGTCGTGCGCGAGCTGGCCATGGAGCAAAATCGCTTCGCCAGCTTCATGCCCAAACCGTTGCATGGCATCCAGGGTTCGGGCATGCACCTCCACCTGTCACTCTTCGGCGAGGGAGGGAACGCCTTCCACGACTCCGATGCCCTGTACGGGCTGGGCGAGGTCGGCCGCCAGTTCACAGCCGGCCTTCTCCACCACGCACGAGAGATCACGGCCGTCACGAACCAGCTGGTCAACTCCTACAAACGGCTGGTCGTCGGCTACGAGGCCCCGGTCTGGGTCAGCTGGGCTCAGAACAATCGCTCGGCCCTGGTCCGCGTGCCGGTCACCAAGACCGACAAACCGAGCTCCACCCGAGTCGAATTCCGCTCCCCCGACCCTGCCTGCAATCCCTACCTCGCGTTCTCGGTGATCCTCGCCGCCGGAATGTCGGGAATTCGGCAGGGGCTGGAGCTCCCCAAGGAGACGACGCAGAACCTCTTCGAGCTCAGCACGAGCGACGCTCGTGCGCTCGGGGTCGAACCGCTGCCCTCCTCGCTGTCTGAAGCCCTCGACGTGATGGAAGGATCCGAGCTCGTTCACGAGGCACTCGGTGAGCACATCTTCGAATGGTTCCTTCGCAACAAGCGCAGCGAGTGGAGGGACTACAAGGCGCATGTCAGCCAGTGGGAGCTCGAGCGATATCTGCCCAGCTGGTGATCATGTCCGAGTCTTTCCTGATCTTCCCCAACCCGCCTCCGGCCGACCTCGTTCGGACACTCGACCTCGCCGGCCATGCGTGGTCAGCCGTTGTCGGCGTTGACCACATCTCGGCCACCGAGCCGCAGGAAGGCTGGTCTGGAGCAATCGTGGTTGCCGACGAGGACCCGACCACCGCCTGGGCGGTGTGTCGGGAGCTTCGCAAACGTGACGTCCCGATCGAACCGCTGCTACTGCTCGTCTCGGGTGCTCAGATGGACGAACTCGACGCCCGCGACGAGTTCTACGACGACTTCCTCATCACCCCGTTTCATCCCCGCGAGCTCGAAGCCAGGCTGAAGCACCTCTTGTGGCGGGTCGGCCGAGGGGTCCGACCCGAGATGATCGAGTACGGACCCCTCTCGCTGAATCTCGAGACCTACCAAGCCCAAATTTCCGGGCACCCGCTCGATCTCACCTACATGGAGTACGAGCTGCTCAAGTTTCTCGCCAGCCATCCCGGCAAGGTCTTCACCCGCGAGGTACTCCTCAATCGGGTGTGGGGATACGAGTACTACGGCGGGGCCCGAACGGTCGACGTCCACGTTCGACGCCTGCGGTCCAAGCTCGGCGAAGAGCACTCGCACATGATCCAAACGCTGCGCTCGGTCGGTTACAAGCTCGGCCAGTCGCGCTGGTGACCTTCTCCGACTGACCGGCGGTTCTGGACGATGGTCGTGCCTCGCTGCGGCGGCCTTCAGCCGAGTCCTCGCTCCGCACGCCATCGTCCACCACCGCCTGAGTGGTGAGCCACCAGCACAACGGCCGCGCTGCACCCGCCTCGCTTGAAGGCACAGGCCACCAGCGTGTCGACCGTTTGCCGCATGTTCGCTCGGGCCCAAGACGCCCGCGCGGGAGCGGAGAAGCCGGTTGGTGGGAGTGTCTCCGGAGCGAGGACTCGGCTGAAGGCCGTCGCAGCTCGGGAGAGCACGCACACCAACCGGCGGCGCGAGATGGACTACTTGACGTACAGCGCTTCGATCTCCGCTTCGAAGATCGAGTTCACGCCGCGACGCTTCAACTTCGACGTCGGGGTGAGCAGCGCCGAGTCCGGCATCCACTCCTCGCCAAGGATCTTGACCTTCTTGACCGATTCGGCGCCGTTGAATCCCGACATCACCTCGGCGAGGCCGGCCTCGATCTCGGCGACGACCTCGGGGTTCTCCGCTAGTGCCAGCATCGAAGCCTGGTCTCCTTCGAGTCCGTGGGCGGCGGCCCAGGCCCCGGCCGCGTCTGGGTCGAGCACGACGAGGGCGGAGACGAACGGTCGCTTCTCACCGATGGCACACGCCTGACCGACGAGCGGGATCATCTTGAGGGCACCCTCGAGATTGGCCGGGCTGATGTTCTTGCCGCCGGCGGTGATGATGAGTTCCTTCTTGCGATCGACGATCTTGAGATAACCGTCGTCGTCGATCTCGCCAATGTCGCCGGTGTGGATCCAACCCTCGGCATCTCTGGTCTCTGCGGTCTTGTCCGGCAAGCCGAGGTAACCCTCGAACATGTTGCCACCCCGGGCGAGCACCTCACCGTCGTCTGCCAGTTTCATCTCGACACCAGCCGCTGCCTGGCCGACGTAGCCGGCTTTCGCCGCATTCGACCAGCTGAGCACTGCGGTGGTCTCCGACATGCCGTAACCCTCGGTCAGCGGGACCCCGATGGCCCGGAACCACGAAAGGATCTCTGCCGGGATCGGCGCCGCACCACTGATACAGATCAGCGCTTCATCGAGTCCGACGAGCGGCCGCACCTGACTGAAGGCAACGGCGTCGAGGAAGTTCCAGGTCTCGATCTCTTCGTCGGTGGCCGTACCTGCGGTCATCTTCTCCATGATCGGGAGGGCTGCGGCGACGGCGTCGTTGAAGGGGCCGGCCTTCTCCGGATCTGCGCTGAGCACGGCGTTCACACCGGCATAGATCTTTTCCCAGACTCGGGGAACTCCGATGAAGACGTGCGGGTGGACTTCAGCGGCATACGCCGCGACCTGCGCGGTGACGGGGCAGCAGGTGACTTCGGTGGCAAAATCGACCATGTAGTAGTGGCCGAGGAGCCGTTCCATGATGTGTGCCATCGGCAAATAGGACACGTGGCGCTTGCCGGCGAAATCGTCGATGTCGGTCTGCTCTCGCATGCTCTGGCCGACCGACTCGAGGGTCCAACAGATGTTGTAGTGCGACAGCATCACACCCTTGGGGTCGCCCGTGGTGCCCGAGGTGTAGATGATCGTGGCCAGATCCTTGGGATCGGCGGCCTCGGCGGCCGCCTCCAGGTTGGCCGGCTCACGGACGATGAGGTCTGCGTAGCGGATGACGTCGTCGCCGACGGTCTCGTCCGGATCGATGATGACCATGTGCTCGATCGTCTCGAGCTGGGGCTTGACCTTCAGGAACCGCTCGAGAAAGTCCGAGTTCTCGACGACGGCGACCTTGGCCCCGCAGTTGTTGACCAGGTACTCGATCTGGTTCGGAGCCGAGGAGTTGTAGATCGACACTGGCGTCGCGCCGCAGAACAACACGGCGAGGTCGAGCGCATGGAATTCCTGGCGATTCGCGAGCATCAGGACAACCCGATCACCCTTCCCGACGCCGAGGTCACGTAGGGCGGTGACCAGACGTGCGGTGTGGTCTGCCACTTCGGCCAGCGTGAGGGACTCCCAACTCCCGTCGCTGCCCTTCCATTTCAGGACTGTGGTGTCTGGTCGAGCGGCGAGATTGGCGAGGAAACGCTTCGGAACATTCTGTTCTTCGATGCGCTGATCGAGTTCGGCTGAAGTGGTCATCGGACCAGTGTGGCAGACCGTCAAAGAAGATTCACGGGAAGATTCCCCGCAGGAGGTACACCTCTTGGAGACGTCGGAGCGAAACGGCGTAGGCAGCTTCTCGACGCGAGCATCCGAGCTCCTCCATGGCCGCCACCACCTTGTCGCTTGCTTCCCACAGCAGCTGCCGGAGCCGGTCGTCGACTTCGGCCGCCGTCCACCGTGATCCAGCCTTGTTCTGCAGCCACTCGCAGTAGGACACGATCACACCGCCGGCGTTGGCCAGGATGTCCGGAATGACATCGATACCTCGCTCGGCGAAGATCGTCTCGGCCTCGGATGTGGTTGGCCCGTTCGCAGCTTCGATGACCAGTCTGGCCCTCATCCGGCGTGCACGATCCGCTGTCAATTGGTTCTCGAGTGCAGCAGGCACGAAGACGTCGACGTCGGCCGAGAACAGCTCCTCGGTCGGGATCGCCGTCACCGAGGCGTGGACGTCATCGAATCCAGCGACGCCTCCGTGTTCGCTGACCCACGTCCAGAGTGCTTCGACGTCGAGACCGGTCGAATCGGAAATCGTGCCGGTCTGGTCACCGACCGCAACGATCCGACAGCCGGCCTCGGCCGCGAGACGAGCGAAATGTCCACCGACGTTGCCGAAGCCCTGCACGGCAATGCTGAGGTCGTCGAGTCGCTGATCGACCTCGCCGCACCAGTGGCGAAGCACGTAGAGCACGCCCTGGCCTGTCGCCGCAGCGCGTCCCAGTGAGCCGCCGGTCGCCAGCGACTTGCCCGTCACCACGCCCCGCACCATCTGCCGATTCCCCGGCCCGGCGAGGTTCGTGAAAGTGTCCATGATCCAGTCCATCATCTGGCTTGTAGTGCCGACATCGGGAGCAGGGATGTCGTGATCCGGACCGATGTTGCTCCCCAGCGCATGCGTGAATCGCCGAACGAGCCGCTGCATTTCGTCAGCGGAGTACTGCCGCGGATCGATCGTGACTCCTCCCTTCGCACCGCCGAACGGGAGTCCGACGAGCGAACACTTGAAGGTCATCCATGCCGCGAGAGCACTGACCTCGTCGAGATCCACATCCGGGTGGAAGCGAATGCCGCCCTTGAACGGGCCGAGGATGTTGTTGTGCTGGATGCGGTAGCCGCGGAAGACCCGCCAGGTGCCATCGTCGAGCTGTACCGGGAAGTTGACGATCACTTCGTTCTTCGGGTAGCTGAGGATCTCCCGGTAGCGCTCCTCCATCCCGATCAGTTCCGCGGCTCGCTGGAACTGCTCGACAGCCGTCTCGTGCAAACTTCGTTGCCGACGTGCGTCCATGTAGGGGTTTCCTTTCGACGGCGTCATTGGCGTCGAATCAGCCGAGTTTCGACCGATGGTGTTCAGCCGGCATCGCGCAGGCCCGAAGCAAGCGTAGAGAACGCGAGGCTGCTGCGTGAGGTTCGATCGGACCAATCCGAGCAGGATTCTCGCTCAAGAGCGAGCCGATCAGCGGGGAACGATGGCTTCGAGCCCACCACAGAAGGGGCGGACGACCTCGGGGATCGAGACCGTCCCGTCCGCGTTCTGGTGGTTCTCGAAGATCGCGAGCAGCGTCCGTCCGATGGCGCAGGCGGTGCCGTTGAGCGTGTGCAGCGGCCGGCTGCCGCTCTCGTCCTTGACTCTGGTCCCCATGCGCCTGGCCGAGTAGTCGGTGTAGTTCGAGCAGCTGGTGACCTCGCGGTACGCCTGCTGGCTCGGGATCCAGGCCTCGATGTCGTACTTCTTCGCGGCCGCGTTTCCGAGATCGCCGGCCGCCACGGTGATGACGCGGTGGGGGATCTCCAGCTCGGTGAAAATCTCCTCTTCGAGGCTGCGGAGCAACTCGAACTCGTCCCACGACCGATCGGGATGGGCGTAGATGAACATCTCGACCTTGTCGAACTGGTGGACTCTGAACAGACCGGCGGTGTCCTTGCCGTAGGTGCCGGCTTCACGTCGGAAGCAGCTGGAGTACCCGACATAGCGCATCGGGAGTTCTTCGGCGCCGAGACGCTCCGTCCGATGCAGACCAGCCAGTCCCACCTCACTGGTGCCGACCAGGAACAGCTCGTCTTTTTCGAGTTCATACACCTGGTTGCGATCGGCGGGGAAGAACCCGGCGTCGATCATCATGTCTTCGCGAACGAGCACGGGCACGACGGCAGGGACAAAGTCGTGACCCATGAGTTTGCTCATCGTGTACTGCACCAACGCGAACTGGAGGCGCACGGCGTCGCCCAGGATGTATGCGAACCGGCTGCCGGACATGCGGACGGCACGGTCGGTGTCGACGATGCCGAGGTGAACCCCGATCTCGGCGTGATCCATCGGCGGAGGAGCTGACTGCTCGCCCCATTCCTTCTCGACGCGGAAGTTCTCTTCGCCGCCGTCCGGGACGCTGGGGTGCGCTGGGTTCGGCAGCGGAAGGGTCATCTCATCGAGCGCTGCATCGAGTTCGTTGAACTCGGATTCGAGCGTGGCCAGTTGATCCTTGAGTGCCTTCGCCGCTTCCTTCTTGGCCTCCCGCTCCTCTGGCGCGGACCTGCCGATCTCCTTGGAGGCGGCGTTGGCCTCGGCCCGCAGGTTCTCGACGGCGGCGAGCGACTCGCGTCGATCTCCCTCAGTCGAGAGGACCGCGTCGATCATCTCGGTCGTTGCCCCCTTGCGGATGACTCCGGATCGGTAGTCCTCTTCTTCGCGCAGGCGCCGTAGATCGATCACGGGCGCAAAGGTAGCGCCGACCGGAAGCGTCGGCGGTCCGATTGGTTGCGATACCGATTCAGTAGTTCAACTCGATGAGCTCGCTACCGGGGTGCTCAGCATCAGCATTGGACTTCATGGCGAAACCCATGATGCCGGACACCACCGCCATCGTCATCAGAAACCCAACGGGGATGACGACCAGAATGACGACGGCGAGGATGATGGCTCCGATCATCGCCCGAGCCTAACCGACATAGCACCAGGCCTCGATCTCGACCTGCGCCCCGACCGGCAGCGCACGAACGGCGACAGCTGACCGGGCCGGCCGATGGTCACCGAACTCATCGACGTAGACCCGGTTCATCTCCGCATAGTCGGCCATGTCGACGAGGAAGACCGTGGTCTTGGTGACCGAGTCGAGCGTCGCTCCCTCGGCTTCGAGCAGTCCACGGAGATTGGCGAATGCCTGGCGAAGCTCCGCCTCCAGCCCACCGGCGACAATGGCGCCATCGGCGATGCCGACCTGGCCAGAGCAGACCAGCCACGGCCCGGCCTTCACGAGGGGCGTATAGGGGCCGACCGGCTTCACGGGACCATTCGCAGCGTTTCCTGGTTGTGCCATGGCTAGATGATGGCACCGACCGGCCAGTCGGGGCGACAGCCTGACCGGAGCCACCCAGCGGCAGCGACCGCGACGAACACGGCGTCCGAGCCGTTCACAGCCGGACGTTCCTCTGGAACGAGGTGAATCGTGATCGGTGGCATGTCCACGGCTCGAAGGATGCCGAAGCTCCGGATGGTGAGGTCGTGGACTTCTCCTTCGTCGTCGACGGCGAGCGCCTCACTGGTCAACCACGACAACGCCATGTGGACGGCGCCGATGCAATACGAACGAAGCACGACCTCGTCCAGGATCTCCCCGCATCGAAGGGTGACCGTGATGCCGGATTCGTCGATGACAGCTTCCGCAACGGCGCCGTCTGGGGAGGTGACGGGACCGGCGACACCCGTGGCGCCGGTCAGCAGGATGACGGCCTCCGCCCAGCCCGCGGCGCGGAGATCGATCGAGGTCGGCGGCCCGAACACACTGCGTTCCTCGACGGTCAAACCCGGAGCGACAGCGGCGATGGCGTCGCGCACACCCGGCGTGCGGACGACACGGATGATCCCCGTCCCGTCCGCCATCGCCCAGCCAGCGACGGGCGGTCGTTTCGGCCCGGATTGCACCGTGAACTCTCGGCTGGCCAAGGCCAGCACCGGTCGTCCGTGATCTTCTGCGAGTCGTCTGGCGATCTCCGGGACAGGACTCGCCGACTTGGCACCGAACGCGCCACCGTTGGCAACAGGATCGGCCGGGTCGCCGCCGGGCGTGCACCACGACGCGTCGGTCTCGAGGTACGCCGGCTCGACCCAGGTGGTTCGGAGTGTCACTGCCTCGGACGGGCGTCCGTCGGGGATGTCGAGCGGCCACGTGTGCTCCATGGTGGTTCGACGACCCTGCACCTTGTGTGCTGCGGCTCTGGCTTCGGCGATCGTGGCGCCGATGACCCACGTACCGTCGGCGCCGGGTACAGCCACGATGGCGTCGTCAGGAGCGGTGTCGACGGCGAAACCACCACGGCCGAGCGCGACATCGGGGTCGACGCGTTGAGCGACGCGACCCTCGAGCCCGGCACGGCGCGACGCCGCCTCCAAGTCTCGTGATGCCATAGCGCGCGATGCCAGATCTCGTGATGCGTCACCGCTCGAGGCCCCGGCCGATCCCATGAGCGTCACGAACGTCTCGGCTGCCTCGACGATCGTGTGCCACCCGGTGCACCGGCAGAGGTGAGCGAGCAGGGCCTGTTCGACGCTGCCACGATTGAGTTCGGACCTCCGCTCGAGGGCGTCCAGACGAACCACGATGCCCGGCGTGCAAAAGCCACACTGACTACCGCCGGTTACACAGAACGCCTCGCCCCACGCTGTCCGCCGCTCGGCATCGAGGCCTTCGACGGTGGTGATCGTGCGGCCCTTGACCCGACGAGCCGGCGTCACGCAGGCCACGCGAGGCTGGCCGTCGACCAACACCGTGCAACACCCGCACTGCCCCTGCGGGCTGCATCCGTCCTTGACCGAATGGTTTCCAGCAGCGCTCAGCACATCGAGCAGGCTCTGCCCCGCTTCTCGGAACGACACCTCGACCCCATCGACGACCAACTCGACCGTCGCATCGACCTCGGGAGCTGGGGCATCTGGCACAGACGGATCGGACACGGCGCGAGGATACGGTTCGCTGTTGTGGCCAGCGCCCGCTCACGACGTGAATTCCTCCGGGACGCCACCGTCACCGGGGCATCTCTGGCGCTGCTCGGCGCCTGTTCGAACGAGTCGAACTCGCCGGACCTCGAGTTGGTCAGGCTCTTCAGTTCAGACAACGTGATCGTCGCCGATCGCCCGCAACGACTTCCGTTCGGGTTGGTGGACAACGGTGCTCCGGTCGTCGGAGAAGGAGGCAACGTCGACGTTCGAGTGCTGTTGAACGGCGAAATGATCGACGAGGTCGTCGTACCGTCGCGACTCGTCACCCACGACCATCCCGACGGCGACGGCACCGCGCCGCACGAACACTCCGACGTCGTTCGCTACTTCCCCCTGCGCACCACCCTGCCCCGGCCTGGCATCTACGACATCGAAGTCACGATCGGCGACCAGACGATTCTTCTGCCTGTGCAGGCCTTCGATCCGGACGAGGTCGACATCATCGTGCCGGGAGAGCGGTTCCCCAGCCTGGACACACCGACGCTGGTGCGACCGGGCCCGATGGATCCACTCTGCACGTTGTTCGACGGACCGTGCCCGTTCCACGAGCGCACGGTCACCGACGTCCTCCAGGCCGGGGAACCACTCGCGTTCCTGATCGCGACGCCGGCCTTCTGCTCCACGTCGTATTGCGGTCCCGTCCTGGAGACCCTGATCGCGTCAGCGGGCAACTTCCCGTCGATTCGAGCCGTTCATCTCGAGGTCTATGAGAACCCACGTGAGGTCGACGGAGACCTCGACGATCCGAACCTGCGGCCCGTATCGGCGTTTGCCGAACTGGGACTCACGTTCGAGCCCTCGTTGTTCCTCGTGGATCGAGACGGTGTGCTCGTCGATCGCATCGACAACGTGTTCGACAGCGCCGAACTCGAGTTGGCGCTCGCCGGCATCGCTTGAGTGTCGCGCCGGCGAGTTCCCGATCAGGAGAAGGGGATCAGGAGAAGGACTGGCCGCAACCGCACGAACGCTGGGCGTTCGGGTTGTCGATAGAGAATCCGGTCTGCTGGAGGCCGTCCTTGTAGTCGAGCGTGGCCCCGGTCAGCATGGTGGCGCTGGTGGAGTCCACCACGACCTTGACACCGTTGGCCTGCTCAGAAGCGACGTCGTCGTCGGCGATCTCGCCGTCGAAGAACATCTCGTAGCTGAAGCCGGAGCAACCGCCAGGACGCACGGCAACGCGGAGAGCCAACTCTTCGCCCTCTTGGTCGAGAAGCTCTCGGACCTTCGTTGCTGCTGATTCGGTGACCGTCATCATCGTGAGACCTCACAATTCGTCGTGATCGGTCATTCTACCGGAGAAGAGCGCTTCGAAGCACGTCGGGTCGTGCCAATAGACTTGAAACATGTCTGAGCCACTGCCCACTCGTGAAGCGATCATGGAGGTCCTGCGCGGTGTCATCGACCCCGAGCTCGGCAGCGACATCGTCGACCTCGGCATGGCCAAGGACGCGAGCATCTCGGACTCAGGAGCCGTCGTGGTCACGATCGCTCTCACCACGATGGGTTGTCCCCTCCGGGCCCAGATCCGCAACGATACGAAGGCACGAATCGCCTCCATGCCCGGTGTCACCGAGGTCAGCATCGACTGGACCGAGCTGTCGAGCGACGAGAAGGCCGCAACGATGGAGCGGGCCAGGAAGAACGCAGCCGATCAGGCCGGCCCCACGGCGATTCCCGCCACGACCCGAGTCCTTGCAATCTCGTCTGGCAAGGGTGGTGTCGGCAAGTCGACTGTCACGGTCAACCTCGCCGTTGCCCTCGCCGTTCGGGGTTTCAACGTCGGACTGATCGATGCCGACATCTGGGGCTTCTCGGTGCCGCGCATGCTCGGCATCGAGGGCAGGCTCGACGCCGAGGTGCGAGGCGACCAGAAGATCATCAAGCCACATTCACTTCCGATGGGTCCGGGTCGCCTCGACGTCGTCTCCATGGGTTTCCTCGTCGAGGACGAAGAGAGCGCCCTGCTCTGGCGCGGCCTCATGCTCAACCGTGCTGTTCAACACTTCCTCGAGGATGTCGCCTGGAACGCTGACCTCGATTACATCCTCATCGACATGCCCCCTGGCACCGGCGACGTGGCGATGGGCCTGGCCAGGATGCTCCCCCGTGCCGAGATGCTGGTGGTCACGACTCCGGCCACCGGGGCCCAGAAGGTGGCCGCCAGAGCGGTGTCCATGGCACGGAAGTCCCACACCCGCGTGGCCGGCGTGATCGAGAACATGTCGGTGTTCATCACCGAGGACGGTCGGGAGTACCCGCTGTTCGGAATTGGCGGCGGCGCCGCGCTGTCCGAAATGGCGGGCGTTCCCCTGATCGGGTCGGTGCCGATCGAGCCGGCGGTCTCGCTCGGCGGCGACACCGGCCGACCAGCTGCGCTCGGCGAAGGTCCAGCGGCTGCCGCGTTCGCGTCGATCGCCGAACGCATCGTCACGGACGTGTCGCCCCCCGTCGAGATGGCAGGCTGCTCAGCCCGCATGCTCGAGCATGCAATCGCCGCCCTCGATGCGTCCGGGGCGCTGGAGGCACTGGACGCAGAGGAGGCGGCCACCTGATTTTGCGGGAATCAGACAGCGGCGCTGTCGTCAGAGCCGCGCACGACCTGCAACTTCGTCGACAACAGGCTGGACGAGGGGATCAGCACCGATCCGGCGCCGACCTGGACCTCTGCCGCAGTGGGATGCATGGCGACCACCGGACCGGTGACCCGATCAGTGCCGCTTCCGATCGTGATGACGTCGCCGACTCGAACCAGGCGCCGTACGGCTCGTGTGCTGGCGACCTCTGAGGCGACCGTCCGGCCACCGAGGCCAACCAACAACGTGAAGCTGGCGGCAACGGCGAAGAACGTGGCGGCCACACCCAGGTTCACAACGGTGGTGTCGACCCCGAGCGTGCCGACGGCGAGCAGCACTGCCATGACCAGAATCAGGCCTCGAGCGGCTCCGGCCGCCTGGCGTTGAACGGTGCTCGACGCTCTGGCGAGCGCCTTGCCGAGACCGGCGACGACGAACGACGACAACACGTTGGCGAGAATGACGATGATCGCCGCTGTCAGGACCTTCGGAATGAAGCTGACCGCGTCATTTCGGAGTTGGGTCACCGCGTCCGGCTGGATGATCCCGAGGGCCACGAGCAGACCGCCGACGATCCCGAACGCGAACGCGAGGCTCGACAACGGCCCCGCAGCATCGCGAAGTGGCTCCGGCCGACTGGGCTTCCCGAGCGCGATGGCCACGACCCTCGAGAACACGATGCCGACGACAAAACCTCCGCCGATCGCAATGGCCACCGCAATCCAGTCATTCGTGGTCATGGGTCATCCTTTGTTGTCATCGTCGTCGTCGGTGAACAAGAGTCTCGACGTCTCCCATCCTGCCCCGAAGACGTCGGCGAAATACCCGAGCACCTGCCGAGACTCGAGGCTCGCCAAGACTCCGGCTTCGACACGATGGGCCAAGTCCTCAGGCGGAGCGAGGACAGCGAGCAGCGCATCGCGCAAGCTCGAGCCGGCATCTGCCGAGGCGAGGTCCTCGAGATCGGAGGCACAACGGTCACAGGTCGAGACATGCCTGTCGACGTCCTCGTCGATGTCGCCGGCGAGCCACTCTCGCAGCGAGCGTTTCGAAGGGTGGCGCCAGATCATTGCCACTCCTTCAATGCGTTGCCGAGGAAGCGCCTCGCACGAAGCAGGCGGGTCTTGATCGTCGGCAGTGGCACGTCGAGCACCTGACTGATCTCCTCGTACGACATGCCCTCCAACTCGCGCAAGACGACGATGCTGCGCGAAAGGTCATCGAGCAGATCCAACGCTCCGACGAACTCGTCGACAACCGCCGCACCTTCGACTCGGCGCTCGGTCGATCGTTCGTGGACGATGGGTGCCTCAGGCATCTCATTCGGATCGCTGAGGACGAACCGGCGTGTCCGCAGCGTGGAGATCGCCGTGTTGTGAGCGATTCTCATCACCCATCCTCGAAGCGAGGAATCCCCACGGAACGTCGGCAGCGCCATCCACGCCTTCAGCATCGTCTCCTGGGTGACGTCCTCGGCCAGCGCCCGATCCCGCATCACCGACAGCGCCAATCGGAAGACGGCATCGCTGTGCTCGACCATCAGATCATGAAGGTCATCGGGATTCGGTTTGGCAGATGGGACCTCCGCCGAGATCTCTGAATCCGTCCCCGTCGTCGGGCGCGTCGCCCACAGCACGGGGGCTCCCGGGCTGGAGACGAAACGTCGAACTGCGATGAGGAACAGCGAGCGCATGGTGCTGATCACGACGCTGGGATCCTAGGAAAGTCGCGGATCGATTGCTAACTGTCACTCCATCGGACCACTAACGGAGCGTCGCTGCGGCGTCTTCGTCGCGGACCCACCAGGCAGCGATCAGGGCGGGAACGAAGAGCAGAGTCGAGGCCCAGAAGGCTGCTTGGTACGCCCCCAAACCGGGTTCTGCTGCATCGACGGCGACCCCGGCCAGCACTGCGGCGGTCAGCGCCACGCCGAATGCCGGGGCTGCCTGCCGGTTGGCGCTGAACAATGCGGTGGCCTGCGCCGTGTCAGCGACGCTGGTCTGGGCGTACACGGCAGTCTGGATGGCGATGAATGCGAACCCGAGCCCGAACCCCCTCGCGAACATGAAGGTCCTCACCGTCCAGAGACCGGTCTCGAGGTCGAACTGAGCCATTCCGATGCCGACGACCAGGGCCGCCGCGAGCCCGACGAGGAGCAGGCGGCGCGGCCCGATCCGCCGATAGAGCACTCGCCCCACGAGTTGTGAAGAGAGCCATACTCCCACGGCCTGGGGGAACGTCGCCAGACCTGTCTCGAGCGCCGAGAAGCCTCGGAGCGATTGGAGATAGACCGGCAACAGGAAGATGAGCCCGACGAAGGCTGCGTATGTCGGAAAGGCAAGGATCTGGATCGAGCGGAATATCGGTGCCCGGAGCAGCTCGAATCGCAGCAACGGATCAGGCCGTCGCCTCTCGAACAAGGGCAGGGCGACCAGCGACCCGACGCCCGTGGTCACCGAGATCAGGACCACAGGTGAGGTCCAGCCGAGCTCGCGCGCCACGGTGATGCCATAGAGCGTTGCGCCGAGACCCACACCTGCGAGCAGAAAGCCGACGATGTCGAATCGCGCACGTGTGTCCGAGCGGAAATCGCGGATCACGAGCCAGCCCACGGCGAACGCGACGACGCCGAGTGGAACGTTCACGTAGAAGATCCAGCGCCAGCTGAGGTATTCGACAATCGCTCCCCCGAGCACCGGCCCGATTGCCGGAGCGATCACGGCCACGGTGATGACCGCGGTCGCTGCCTTTGCCCGCTCGTTCTGCGGAAAGGCCCGGTAGAGCATCGCGGCACCGAGCGGTCCCATCACACCGGCTCCGACCCCCTGGAGAATGCGGAAGGCAACCAGCTGATCGAGCGACTGGGACAGGCCACAGAGCGCCGACGCGAGGGTGAACAGCGTGAGAGCCGAAAGAAAGACCTTTCGAGCGCCGAAACGATCGGCGGCCCATCCCGAGGTGGGGATGAACACCGCCAGCCCGACGAGATAGCCGATGATCGCTCGATCGATCTCGGCGTCGGTGACACCGAAGGCCGTGGCCAGTGTGGGAATCGCCACGTTGACGATGGTGCCGTCGAGGATCTGCACGAAGAGCGTGAGCACGAACACGACAATCATCGCCTGCTTGTACCGCTCGTCATCGAGATCCCTGCGGCTCGGCATCACGCCGACGCTAGGGCGGGATCGGACCCTGAATGAAACAGGGTCTGGCCCACGACATGCCGGGCAGGGCGACAGCTTCGAGGTTTCTCGCGACCAAACCGACGTGCCGGTCGTCCATCACCTGACCGCCTCCTTGGCGGCTCATCCACCGACAGGGAGCACACCATGGGCATATTGGCAGTCGACATCGACTTCGACGGGATCTTCACCGAGACGTTCGGCGACATCGCCGACTTCATTCCCAAGCTCATTGCGTTCCTGGTGATCCTCGTGATCGGCATGTTCATCGCCCGCCTCATCCGACGCGCCATCGGTTCGCTCCTGACTCGGGTCGGCTTCGACAAGTACATCGACAAGGCCGGAATCGGGGCACCGCTCGAACGAGCAGGGTTCGCCGACAGCGGCAAATTCATCGCCCAGATCATCTACTACCTGATTGCGCTTCTCGTTCTGAAGCTCAGCCTGAGCGCATTCGGTGACAATGACATCTCCGACGCACTCGACGGCATGATCGACTTCATCCCCAAGCTCATCGTTGCGATCATCATCGTGATCGTCACGGGCCTCGTGGCCAACGCCGTGCGCAACATGCTCCAACCCAGCCTGGCTCAAGTCGACCACGGCGAAACACTCACCAAGCTCGCAGTCGGCGCCATATGGATGATCGGCATCTTCGCCGCCATCGACCAGATCCAGTTCGCCGAGGACATCGTTGACACGTTGTTCACCGCAATCATCGGCAGCCTCTCGGCCATCCTCGTGCTGAAGTTCGGCATCGGTGGCGTCTGGGCTGCTCGTGACCGCTTCTGGCCAAACGTGTATGACCGCCTCGGCGGTAGTGACACGCCTAACCAGAGCGTCTGACGCAGTCACCTCGAGTGCCTTTCGCACTCGAGGTGGCCGGCTTCGTTCCGACACCTGGGCGACGGTGTCGGAACGAAAAAGAGGAAAGGACCCGGCCGGCGGCCGGGTCCTTTCGACGTTCTGGTACTGCCTTCGTGCAGGTCTTCACCGCCACGCAACAATGCCGTGGCGACGGACTACATGCCCAGATAAGCCTTGGCATTCTCGATGTACTGGCCATGGCCCGGAGCGATCGACTTGAGGCGATAGCTCTTGACCCGCGTCGGGAGGTCCTTGGGGATCCCGGCTTCGAGGTGGTCACCCGGAATCAGCGAGCGTTCCTGCTCGAGGATGTACATGTAGGAGCCGGCATCGGCATCCAGCGCCATTGCGATGACGCGGAACTCGGTGGCATCGATCTTGTAGCCATCGCCGATCACGTCGTCTGCACCGTCGAAGCCAGCAGGCGCGACGAGCATTGCACCCGTCTTCTTCTTCAGAGCGAGGGCCCCGGCCGCATACTCGGGGCGGATGTCGGTCATGATGATCCAGCGAATCCGATCACCACCGCATCCGCACACGACGTCGAGGTGCTCGACATCGCCGGGTCCGGGATCCACGATCACGATCTCGTCGATGCCGATCAGATAGGTGTTGAGACCTGGCTCGTCCTCATCCTCACCCTTGTTGGCGATCCGCCGTACCAGCGGGCTGAGCGCGCGGGCGACACCGGGTGTGATGGGTGGCGGTGGTGTTGGTTCTTCGATGGTCATCTGTGGTGTCTCCTCCGCAGCGAGACGTCAGCTGAGCTCGGATCGAGACGACGGAGGACCGGCGTCGGTGTCGTCGACAATGTCGACATCCACCACGTCACGCCTGAAACCCATCGTCCCGCGACCAAAGCGCAGGTTGGGCCGGATCCAGGGTTGGATCCGGTGTAGGACAACCGGGCGAGCGAACGCACGCACCGGGGGAAGAAGAAGCAAGAGACCAGCCACGCCAGTGACGAGCCCAGGGATGATCATCAGCAGAGCGCCGAAACTGACCATGGCCTGGTCGGCCGTGCGAGATTCGTCGATCGGCGTGGAAGCGAAGCGATCGCCCGCGAGGCCATCGAGACCCGAGTTGTGGACTGCAGCAGCAACGGAGGACTCGACGAGGGAGGCTGCAGCTCGCCGGAACACGACGATGCCGGCCACGGTCAGCAGGATGAGAGCAAGGGCAACGGACTGCCCGCCGATGACACGTGCCAGCTGGGTCGCGGCAAGGTACTCGATCGCCACGATGGCGAAGGCAGCAACAGCGGGACGCGACAACATGGCCCTTCAGTCTACCGGGCACCCATCCGAGCCAGACGGCGTCGCATATCCTCGACCCGTGCCTGCCGAACGCCCGCCCTCTGTTGATGCGCTTGCCCGCTCCATCACGGGTACAGATCTCCCTCCACCGCTGCGGGTGCGCGCCGCTCGGGAGGCGATCGCGGCCGGCGAGGCAGAGCAGGTCGACCAGATCGCTCGCCGGATCGGACGCGAGTTGCTGACTCCGGTCGTGAATGCCACCGGTGTCCTGCTGCACACGAATCTCGGTCGGGCACCGCTCAGTCATGTTTCGGTGGCAACGGCGCAGAACCTCGAGCTCGACCTCGAGACCGGGAAACGGGGAAGCCGTCAGACCGGGGTCGGCTCTCTGCTGGCCGCGGCCTGCGGAGCCGAGGCGGCGCTCGTCGTCAACAACTGCTCGGCCGGCCTCCTGTTGGTGCTGTCGGCTCTCGCCGCCGGACGTGGTGTCGCAGTGAGCCGCGGCGAACTCGTCGAGATCGGCGGAGGCTTTCGGGTACCGGACGTCATGGCCCAGTCCGGCGCAGACCTCGTCGAGGTTGGCACGACCAACCGGACCCGTCTGGCCGATTTCGCTCGTGCCGCGTCTGATCACGACCTCGCGCTGACGTTGCACGTTCACCAGTCCAACTACAAGATCGTCGGTTTCACCGAGGCCGTCTCTGTGGCAGCACTTGCCACCCTCGACGTGCCCGTCGTCGCCGATATCGGTTCCGGGTTGCTCGACGCCGCATGCCCGTGGCTCGACGGGCCACCGCCGGCCTGGCTGGCCGACGAGCCTGCAGCGAAGCAGACCCTTGCCGCCGGCGCGTCACTCGTGGTCTTCAGTGGAGACAAGCTGCTCGGTGGCCCTCAGGCGGGCATCATCGCCGGGAATGCCGAGATGGTTCGTCTTTGCGCCGCCCACCCGCTGGCCCGCGCCGTTCGTCCCGGCGGTCTCGTGATGGGAGCGCTGCAAGCCACCGCGCTCGCCTATCTGCAGCGTGACGGCGACGCCATCCCGTTCTGGCGCCTGGCGGCTGCGTCGGTCGGATCGTTGCGAGCCCGAGCGGAGGCGATCGTCGCTGCGCTTCCCGCGACCGTGCCGGTCGTCTCGATCGTCGACACCGAAGCCGTCCCCGGAGGGGGCACCCTGCCGACGGTCACGATCCCGAGCATCGGGGTCCGGATCACCGGTGACCATCTCGACGCTCTACGAGCTCGCGACTTCCCGGTCATCGGACGGGTGATCGACGATCACACCATGCTCGACCTCCGCTCCGTCGCTCCCAAACAGGATGACGAACTGATCGCAGCGGTCGCCGCTCTGGTCGACCGCTCGTGACGGTCATCGCCACGGCCGGACACGTCGACCACGGCAAGTCGACCCTCGTCCGCGCACTCACCGGCATCGATCCGGACCGACTGGCCGAGGAAAAGGCGCGAGGCCTCACGATCGATCTCGGGTTCGCCAACCTCGACCTTCCGTCTGGTCGCGAACTGTCCTTCATCGACGTCCCCGGGCACATCCGATTCCTCCGCAACATGCTTGCCGGCGTCGGTGCAGTCGAGGGTTGCCTCTTCGTCGTTGCCGCCACCGAGGGCTGGAAGCCCCAATCAGAGGAACACTTGCGGATCCTCGATCTCCTCGGCATCAAGCACGGCGTCGTCGCTCTCACGAAGATCGACCAGGTCGATGACGACCTGCTCGAACTGGCCCAACTCGACGTGGCCGAACACGTCGAGGGCACGTTCCTCGACGGAGCGCCCGTGGTCCCGGTGGCAGCCACCGAGGGGCAAGGACTCGGCGAACTCAGACTTGCGCTCGACGATCTGATCGAGCGGATGGGTGAGCCGGCCGACGATGCCCGCCCACGCCTCTGGGTCGACCGGGCCTTCGCCCCAGCAGGCGCCGGCACGGTGGTCACCGGCACACTCACCGGTGGATCGCTCGCCACCAACGACGTGATGTCGGTGCTTCCCGGCCGTGGCGAGGCGCGTGTGAGAGGGCTCCAATCGCATCACCGAGAGGCCGACTCCGTGCCCGCCGGCAATCGTGTCGCCGTCAACCTCACCGGGATCAGCCACCACGATCTCGGCCGCGGGTCGGTGCTCGTGCGAGCCGAGCAGTGGCACCAGTCGAGGATGCTCGATGCCGAGCTCCGAGTGCTTGCATCGCTCAGCCACGAGGTCGGCCGGCGGGGCGCCTACGCGGTGTATTTCGGATCAGGTGAGTTCCCGGCCAGGGTGCGAGTACTCGGCACCACCACCCTGGCCCCCGGATCGACCGGATCAGTCAGAATTCACCTCGAGCACCCGCTGCCGCTCGTCCCGGGTGACCGTTTCATCCTGCGGGAGAGCGGCCGAGACGAAACGATCGGAGGCGGCGAAGTCCTCGACGTCGAACCAACGCTGCCCGCCTCCAGGGCCCGCCCCGACCGTTCCATCGAGCGTCTCGTGGCCGAACGAGGCTGGGTACGAGCAGACCACCTGACCAGATTGGTCGGCCACGACGTGCCCGCCACTGTCGAAGGATGGGTCGTGGCTCCCGAAGCACTGGCCTCGATGCAGGTCCAGCTCACCGAGCAAATCCGGACCGGCGATGCGCTCGGTCTCGACCTCGCTTCACTCGACGATCGGGAACGAGCGGCGATCGAGTCCATCGAGGACATCGAGATATCGGTCGGCCGGGCGACCCTCGGCGTGCCGGACGATCCCCTCGCCGATCACCCGTGGCTGGCTCTGCTGGTCGCCAACCCGTTCACTCCTCCCCCGCCAGACGACGTCGATCGTGGCGAGGTACGGGAACTGGTCAGACGGAGCACTGTGATCGAGCAAGACGGCGTGTACTTCGCCGCCAGCGCTCTCGAAGAGGCCGCCAGGCTCGTCGCGCCGAAGCTCCGCAGCTCCGACGGGATCACGGTGGCAGAGGTCCGTGACCTGCTCGGCACGTCACGCAAGTACGTGCTGCCGATCCTCAACTACTTCGACAACAACGGCATCACTCGCCGTCGCGACGATCTTCGCATCGCCGGCCCGAGGCTACCGGAGGCCTGAAACACCGCTCGACGGGGCTCTGACCCGTCAGTTGTTGCGGGCTTGGAACTGCTCGCGACGCTCGGCCTCGGTGCTGCCACCCCAGATGCCGTGCTGCTCACGAATGGTGAGGGCGTATTCGAGGCAGTCGGTCCTCACGGAGCATTCCTGACAGATCTCCTTCGCCCGCTCCTCACGCATGCGTTTCTCGGATCGACGCTCGATGCGGGGAGGCGGAAAGAAGATGATCTGGTTCGGACCGCGGCAAGCGGCCCGTTGTTGCCAATCCGCGACTTGCTGCATGGTCATGGAATCACGCCTTCCTAGTGCGAAAGGCCCACAATCCCAGATTGTGACGAAGAGCACAAGACCCAATCTCGGATCGGGTCAGCTCCGCTCTCGATAGTCCTTGGCGCCGCCCTCTTCTGGTTCGACCTCCAACACCAGACGATCGATCCCAACGACCCGCACCCGATCGCCGGCTACCAGCGGCGTGGCCCGATTGGTGATGGCCCGCCACGGCGCTTCGTTGATCTGCACCATTCCATCCGGCGACAGCTCCGTCATGGCGATTCCCATCGTCCCGATCATCCAACTTCGACCGATCGTCGGAGTCGAGAAACGGGTACGAACCATCGACGGCATACCGGAATAGGCGTAGAGCGCTGCCCCGATGACGCCGAAACCGATCGTGACCCACGACATCAACAGTCCGTCGTAGAGGAACAGCGTGCCGAGTGTGAAGAACACCATGCCGATTGCGGTGTAGAACCGCGGGATGTTGGTCTGGATGTCGACCGCAAACGCCAGGATCGAGACCACGAGGAGGATCAGTCCGATCGGACGAATCGGCAATACGCCGAGTCCATAGCTGCCGAGACCGAAAAGACCGGCGGCGATCACTCCGGCGACACCGACACCTGCAGTGAAGAGCTCGAACACCAACAACATGAGGCCGCCCGCGAAGAACAGATAGGCGACTTCGGGGCTGGCGGCAGTGTGGAAGAGTTGTCCAGACAGGGACAGTTGCCGGAACTGGGCTTGACCGAGCTGCGCCGGATCGTCCTCGGACGGCGTAGGCGCCTGGAAACCAGCGACGTTCCGAACGAATTCGCGCAACACCGAGTTCGACTCGATCGAGCGTTCCAGCGCCTCGTCGCTCTCGGGATTGTTCAATCGGTCGCCGGCGTCGGGGGAGATTCCGAGCTCGATCACCTCGCGGGCGCCAATCGTTGCGTCCTGCAGGCGTTCGGTTGCCGAGCCGAAGGCAGCGTCGAAGCCGTTCGACGGCAGGCGCTGGGCACCGGAGTCGCCGATCTGGGATCCGGCGGCGACGCCGATCACGTCCATCACACCCAGCAGCTCGGCGGCCCCGCCGAATGCAACAGCTCCGCTGGGACCGACCCAGCCGAGCGTCTGGAGGTCAGCGTCGCGGAACCGCTCCGCCAACTCGAGGTACCGCTCGTCGTCGAGCACACTTGCCTTTGAGTCGATCTGCAGAAGAACGGCCAGCGCGCCGTCCGCCTCAGCGGCATCGAGTTCGTCGATCAAGAAGTCGAACATCACCGGATCGATCAAACCCGAGACCTCGAGAATGCGGATCTGACCGGCGGAGCTCTGGTCAGCCTCGTCAGGGTCGGCCTGGGCCACTGAGTCATGGTCGGCCTGGTCGGCCCGAGCCGGCAAGGATGTGCCGAAGGTCATCAGCCCGGTCCCGACGGCGGCCAGCAGCACCGCTAGCCTCGTGCGGAGTGACCGCCGTTGACTTTTTTTCTGCATCGAGAGTCCTGATCGTTGCCGGCAAAGGGGGCGTGGGCAAGACAACGGTAGGGGCAACCGTCGGCATCGCGGCTGCTCGGGCCGGTCTACGGACTCATGTGGTCGAACTCGAGGGTCGCAGCAATCTCGGACTCCCCTTCGGCGTCGACAAGCTCGGGAGCAAGCCAACCATCCTGATCGAGGAACACGACAACGGCGGGCTGCTGCGGGGAAGCCGCTTGACCCCGGACCAGGCGCTCGGCGATTACCTGGTCGACCATGGCCTGCGAATCGGTGGACGGCTGGCCAAGATGAGCGCGATCGAGCTCATCACGACGACCGCTCCGGGGATCCGCGATCTCCTCACGCTCGGCAAGATCCGTTCGTTGGAGGAGTCAGACGACGATGATCTGATCGTGGTCGACGCACCGGCGGCCGGTCACGCTGTGTCGTTCCTTCGAGCCGCCGCCGGTATGGCGTCGTCGGCCCCGAGCGGGCCGATTCGTGACCAGGCCGACCAGGCGATGGCCATGCTCGCATCACGGGCGCGATGTCGCTTGATGCTCGTCACCATTCCGGAAGAGACACCGGTCACCGAACTCGTCGAGACGGCATTCAGGGTCGAGGACGAGGTCCATGTCCACCTCGCTCCTGTGGTGGTGAACAGTGTCTGGCCCGAGATCCGCGGGCTCGAGAAGGCGGCCAGGGAAACCGGGAAACGGGCCAGCGACGCTCGAACGAATCGCCGGTCCGCCGCCGCCTACCGAATGGCCAGGCAGGAGCAACAACGGTTCGAGATCGAACGCCTGCGATCCGAGCTGCCGCTCCCGCAGATCGAGTTGCCGTTCATCTTCACGACCGACCTCGGCCGTGCCGACCTCGACGTCTTGGCCGCCACGTTCGCCGCCCAGATCGAGGGGATCGACCAATGAGCACCGTCGAAGGAATCGACCAATGAGCACCGTCGAAGGAATCGACCAATGAGCACCGAGTCCCCCGATCCACTCTCTGTGCTCGGCTCGAGCCCCGTGGTGCTGTGCCTCGGCCCAGGCGGGGTCGGCAAGACCACCACCGCGGCCGCCCTCGCCGTCGCTGCCGCCCAAGCGGGGAAACGGGCCGTGGTTCTCACGATCGATCCGGCCCGGCGACTCGCCGACGCCATGGGTCTGTCAGAGGCCGGCGGGAAGACGCTCGACAACAGCGCTCGCCGGGTCGATGGACCGTGGTCCGGTGAGCTCTGGGCGTCCATGCTCGACCCGGGTGCGACGTTCGACGACCTGATCCACGAACACGCGTCGACGACAGAACAGGCGGACCGCATCATCGGCAATCGCCTCTACCAGAACTTGACCACCAGCCTGTCCGGGACCAACGAATACATGGCGGCCGAGCGGCTCCGGAGCCTTCATCTCGACGACCGTTTCGACGTCGTGATCGTGGACACGCCGCCGTCCAAACACGCCTTCGACTTCCTCGACAGCCCCGCTCGTCTGACCCGCTTCTTCAATCATCGCCTCTACAAGACTGTTCTGGCGCCGCGCCGCGGCTTGTTGAAGGCGATGAATTCGGCGACCAACCTCATGATGCGGGCACTGAGTCGGGTCGTGGGCGCCTCGTTCGTCGAAGACGTGATCGACTTCTTCGATGCGTTCGAGGGCATCGACCGCGGGTTTTCGAAGCGGGCGGGCGAGGTTGCCGAACTGCTCGTCGACCCGTCGACCGCCTATGTGGTCGTGAGTGCTGCCCGCCACGACCCGCTGCGGGAGGCCACCTGGATCGGTGCAAGCTTGCGCGACCGGAAGCGCCGAGTCGCGCTCCTCGTCGTCAATCGTCTGACGCCGTCGTTCGACCCACCGGGCGAGGAGTTCAAGACCCACGCTGCGGCTCAGGAGAACCTGCGTCAGCTGAATGCCCTCGCCGACGCCGAACGACATGCGATCGCCGATCTGGCTGCGACCATCGAGGCGGATGCAATTGCGTTGGTGGTCGAAGAACCGAACACCGTCACCGACATAGCTGGTGTCACCAGCATCGCAGCGCAGCTGCACGGGGCCGAGTCGACCATGGTCGATTGAGCGAGACGATCGCTCAGCTGGCTTCGGCCTGTTGCTCGTCCAGAGCATCGACGCCGTCTTCGATGCTTTCGGTGACGGGCACGATCCGGTCGAATCCCGTGGTGTGGAGCAACCGGATCAATGCCGGACGATCACAACTCACCGCAACAGCGCCCTCGGCTTCGCGAACCTTGCGAATGCCACCGATCAGTGCGCCGAGACCCGCCGAGTCCATGAAAGGGACGTCGGAGAGGTCGATCAGCAGCCGTTCGGATTCGGCCAGATTCGTGAGCGCCTCACGAAACGAGCCCACGGTGTAGGCATCGATCTCACCCGATGGGCGACACAGCGTGTAGTCGTCAGTTTGTTCGATGTGGATTTCGAGCACGGGTGGTCCCTCACAGAACGCTGGAGATCGAGACGGCAATGCTATCGCTTCGGGGTGAGTGCCGTTCCTCGGGCAGGTTCCTCGGGAGCGATGGAGAGGGCTACGCTCCCCGTCGTGAACGGAATCCTTCTTGCCACCGACTCCGATGCCGTGTTCAACGAGGTGGATGCTTCACTCGGCACCGCCGACGTCACCGTCTCCCGCGTGCGGGCCGGCAGCCACGTCCTTCCCGCCGTGCTCGAGCTGAACCCTGCGCTGGTGTTGCTCGATCTCCAGATCGGCAACATGGGTGGTGTGGCCACGTCGCTCGCCATCAAACAAGAGGTCGGAGCCGGGCGCCTCGACGATCGGCCCGTCGCGCTGCTGCTCGACCGAGCAGCCGATGTGTTTCTCGGCCATGGCTCCGAGGCCGACGGTTGGCTGATCAAGCCGCTGGATCCTCTGCGACTTCGCCGTCTTGCGTCCCAGCTTCTTGCCGGCGAGTCGCTTTTCGAAGGCATTTCCGCCCCGGCCTGAGATAGCCTCACAGTTCGAAATACAAACGGGTTGTAGCGCAGCTTGGTAGCGCGCCTCGTTCGGGACGAGGAGGTCGGGAGTTCAAATCTCCCCAACCCGACCACACAGAAGAACAAGCGCCCGGCCATAGGCCGGGCGCTTCTGTTTCGCCGCCTTCCCGGAAGCCCGCCGACCTCGTTGACGCTGCGACTGTCGCTCGATCCGGCGGCGACATACTGTGTGTGCATGCTCGGAGAAGTCCTCGCCGCTTTGCGGACCCAAGGATCGAGCATGCTCCGCGGTGTGATTGCCGGTGACGAGGGGCTGCGGCCAAACGAAATGGCCAGCGCCGAAGACCTCGGCCTCTACGGGCCCGACAGCGTCGTCTGGCGAGTCCACGGCGACTCGGCAATGTTGATCGGTGGTCTGCGCTCGCTCATGCTGCAGACGCTGCACCCACTGGCGATGGCCGGCGTATCCGAGCACTCCGACTACAAACACGATCCGTGGGGTCGGCTGAACCGCACCGGGCGCTTCGTGGGGGCCACCACCTACGGGTCGACTGCGACCGCGGAAGAAGCCATCGCCGTCGTCCGACGGGTGCACGAGTGGGTGACCGGCATTGCACCGGACGGCCGACCCTACGCAGCGAACGATCCCCACCTCCTGCTGTGGGTCCACATCACCGAAGTCGACAGTTTCCTGAGAGCCTTCGACCGCTACGGCGTCGGACGCTTGCGCGACGCCGAACGAGACCAATACGTCGCCGAGATGGCCGAGGTCGCCCGTCGATTGGGCAGCGAGACGCCGCCGGAGACGGTCGCAGAACTCGACTCATGCATCCGCGACTTCCGTTCCGAGTGCAAGGCCGGCCCTCAGGCGCGTGAAACGCTCCGATTCCTGTTGTTCCCCCCGGTCCCACTTGTCATGCGCGGGCCATACGGCGTGTTGTCGGCAGGAGCGATCACGTTGCTCCCACCGTGGGCCAGGCGCGAACTGCGACTGCCGGTGCTGCCCCTTGTCGACCCGTTGGCCGTTCGACCCGCAGCCGCCGTGCTGACTCGAGCGATCGGCTGGCTGATGGCGGCCGATCCACGCGAGTTCGAGCTGGCCGATCGACTCCTGGTCGAGTGATCGACAGACAGCTGCTCAGGGCGGGTCGGTGACGTAGCGCTGCGCCGCATCCTCGAGTGACAGCCCGAGCTGGTTCGCCAACGACGACAACCAAGCGAGAACGTCGCCTAGTTCGTGGAGCTGCTGTTCCGGGGTGCCTTTCCTGACAGCTTGAGCCAACTCGCCGACCTCCTCGCAGAGCCAGGCCACGGTCGGCGGCAGGCCACGCTCGCGGTCGGCCTCACCGTAGAGCTCATCCATCAACGACTGGAAACCAGCGATCTCCACAGGACTCAGCTGCGTTCGGCGGCGAGGATTTCCGCGATCTGCACAGTGTTCAGGGCGGCACCCTTTCGCAGGTTGTCGCCCGCCACGAACATTGCCAGACCGTTGTCGACGGTCTCGTCGACCCGGAGTCTGCCGACGATCGACGGATCGACGCCGGCGGCCTTCAACGGCGTTGGCACGTTGTCGAGGACCACGCCCGGCGCCGCAGAGAGAATGGCCGTTGCTTCTTCGACCGAGAGTGGACGTTCGAAGCCGGCGTTGATCGACAGCGAGTGACCAGTGAAGACCGGGACGCGCACACACGTCCCCGACACCCGAAGATCGGGGATGTGGAGGATCTTGCGGGTCTCGTCGCGCAGCTTCTGCTCCTCGCTGGTCTCGAGACTGCCGTCGTCGACGAGATCCCCGGCCCAGGGAAGGGCGTTGTAGGCAATCGGTTCGAGAAATGCCGAGGGGGGTCCCATGTCGACGCTGGAGCCGTCGTAGGTGAACGAACGGGCGTTGCCTGCTTTTTCAACCTGCTGAGCAAGTTCCTCGACGCCGGCGAGTCCCGCACCGGAGACAGCCTGGTAGGTGCTGACCACGAGGGTTCGGAGTCCGGCGGCCTCGTGGAGCGGGCACAACACGGGCATGGCGGCCATGGTGGTGCAGTTGGGGTTGGCGATGATGCCCTTCGGGCGATTGGCGACGTCGGCGTCGTTGACGTCGGCCACCACCAAGGGAACGTCGGGATCCATGCGCCATGCCGATGAGTTGTCGATGACGACCGCGCCGGCGGCAGCGACCTTCGGGGCGAGGGCCAGCGAGGTCGACCCGCCGGCAGAGAAAATGGCGATGTCGAGCCCGGCGAAGTCGGCCGTCGAGGCGTCTTCGATCGTGATCGTCTCACCGGCGTACTCGGTGATCTGGCCGGCGGAACGAGCCGACGCGAACAACCGCAGTTCGTCGATCGGGAAGTCGCGTTCGGCGAGGATCGATTGCACGACCCGACCAACCTGACCTGTGGCTCCGACAATTCCTACGCGCATGTCTGCCAGGTTAGACGGCACGGAGCGAAGGTCGGCCGCAATATCCACCAACCCGAGGCTCAGACCCCCGATTCTGTGGGGCCCAAACCCGAGGTTTGGGGCCCCCATTTCCGGGGGTGTCAGCCTCGGGTTCGCTGGTGAGTCAGGCGTCGAGGCCGAACGCGGCATGCAACAGCACGACCGCTTCCTCCGCCCGATCCGCAGCGACCACACAGCTGACCCGAATCGCAGAGGTCGAGATCATCTCGATGTTGATCCCGTTGTCGGCCAAGGTCTCGAACATGGTCGCCGCCACCCCCGGATTGCTCTTCATACCGGCGCCGATCACCGACACCCGACCGATCGTCTCGTCAGTCGACACCTCGGAAATCCCGAGCTCAGCCAAAAGGCCGCCCTCGAGCAGCGCAACTGAGCGAGCGACATCGTCGGTCGGCACGGTGAACGAGATGTCGGTCATGCCCTGATCCGACACGTTCTGCACGATCATGTCCACGTTGACGTTTTCGTTCGCCAACGCCCGGAAGAGGGCGGCCGACACACCCGGCCGATCGGGGACGTCGGACACGGTCACCTTCGCCTCGGACAGATCGTGGGTGACGGCTCGAATGATCGGCTGTTCCATGGCGTTGGCTCCAGAGGTTCGTCCGCCGAGTTCGTCGACGATCGTGCCCGGCTCCCAGGTGAAGGCCGAGCGAATGTGCAGGGGGACTTGGTAGTTGTGAGCGACCTCGACCGACCGCATCGCCGGCTTCGGGCACCCCGTCGCGGTCATCTCGAGCAGCTCATCGAAGCTGATCCTCGGCATCTTCTTTGCCTTGTCGACCAGTCGAGGGTCGGCACTGAAGACACCAGAGACGTCGGTGTACAGCTCGCAGAGATCGGCGCCGAGGATGTGGGCCAACGCCACCGCCGTGGTGTCGGATCCTCCCCGGCCCAGGAACGTGACGTCACGTTCGACCGACACACCCTGAGATCCGGCAACGACCGGAACCACGCCCTTCGCCAGCGCCTCCCGGACCCGATCCGGATTGATCTCCAGGATCTTGGCGTTGCGATGATTGCTGTCGGTCAAGAAGCCGGCCTGGCTGCCGGTGAAGGAGTGGGCCTGCACGCCGGCCTCGGCGAGTGCGATGCAGATCAGGGCACAGGCCTTCCGCTCACCCGCCGTGATGAGCATGTCCATCTCGCGCCCGGGCGGGTTTTTCGAGATCTCTGCCGCGATGCGCAACAGGTCGTCGGTCTCTTTCCCCATCGCCGAGACGACGAGGACGACATCGTCTCCACGACGTCGACAGCGGGCGACGTGATCGGCGACGATACGCATGCGATCGGCGTCGGCCACCGAGGTGCCACCGAACTTCTGAACGACAAGAGCCACGGGCGGGAAGGCTATCGGCAGACGCCGACCACCTCTCGGGAATTCCGACCCACTAACGTCGGACGCCGTGGCCACCAAGAAGCGACAACGCCAGAAGCAAGCTCAGCACGAGAAAGCCGACCAGCTCGCCCGCATCCAGCGCGGCGAAGTGCTCCGTCAACGGGTGCTGCTCGTCGTGCTTCTCGCCGTACTCGGCGGTGGCGCGTTGTACCTGCTGAGCCAGGACGGCGAGTCTGACAACACCTTCGCTCCCGAACTCGAGTCCGACACCACTCCCGAAGTCGAGTCCGACACCACTCCCGAACTCGATTCTGGTGCGTTCCTCGCGCCGCCACCGGGTGCCAGCATCACCGGCGAGACCCCGTGCCCCGAGCCAGACGGCTCCTCAGCACGAACGACATCGTTCGAGAACGCGCCGCCGATGTGCATCGATCCGACCAGCACCTACAGCGCTGTCATCAGCACCGACATCGGTGACATCACCGTCGAGCTCGACGCAGCAGCTGCGCCACTGACCGTCAACAACTTCGTCGTGCTCGCTCGCTACGGCTACTACAAAGACGTCCCGTTCCATCGCATCATCCCGGGCTTCGTCATCCAGGGCGGCGACGCCGTCGGTGGTGCAGACGTCGACAACACCCTCGGTGGTGGCGATCCCGGTTACAGCATCAGCGAGGAACCTCCGACCGACGGCTCGTATCAAGTCGGATCGCTGGCAATGGCCAAGCGAGGCGAGCCGGGTTCGACCGGCAGCCAGTTCTTCATCATCACCGGCGAGAACGGGGCGTCGCTTCCGCCTGAATACTCGCTGTTCGGGGCCGTGACCACCGGTCAGGACGTCGTCGACGAGCTCGATTCGTACGGCACTGCCGGCGCAGGAGTTCCCACCGAGGTGGTGACCATTCGCTCGGTGTCGATCATCGAGGAATGAGCCCGGAGGGCGCGATTCCATCGACCAAGTGGTCGTTCCCGCCCATCGCCGGCCTCACGGACGAGGACGACCTCATCGCCATCGGGGCCGATCTCGAACCCGGCACCTTGATCGAGGCATATCGACACGGCTTCTTCCCGATGCCTCTTGGCATGCGACGAACCGGCTGGTTCTCGCCAGATCCCCGCGGTGTGCTCCTCCCGCACGGGCTCCGAGTGTCGAGATCGCTCAAGAGATCCCTCCGCCGCTTCCACTTCACCACCGACCGAGCGTTCGACGACGTGCTTTCCGCATGTGGTGATCCCGCCAGAGCGCACGGCTGGATCGACCATGGCATTCGACGGGCGTACACCGCGCTCCACCATCTCGGCCACGTTCACAGCGTCGAGGCCTGGGACGAGAACGGCCTCGCCGGCGGCCTCTACGGCGTGCAGGTCGGCGGGCTGTTCGCCGGGGAATCCATGTTCCACCGAAGGACCGATGCATCGAAGGCTGCGCTGGTCCACCTCGTCGAACTCCAGGGCGACCGGCCCGAAGGAATCATCGACGTGCAGTGGACAACTCCGCATCTCGAGTCGCTCGGCGTGGTTCCGGTCAGTCGGCGCGACTATGGCACCAGGCTCGCCGCTGCGATCGCGCTGGAGCCTCCTTCCTGGAACTGAGGCGGGCCGGATGCCCTACGCCAACCGGGCCGGACGCCCTACGTCAACCGGGCCGGTCGCCCTACGTCAACGGGGTCGTACGACCCATGCCGCAGAGCAACTCATCCCATGTCGATGAAGTTCGCTGGAGGTTGTGCCGTTGACATCGCATGGCTGGGCCACAACAAGGTGCATCCGAAGAGTCGAAGAACTCCTGGATCGCATCCCCGCGCGCGGCCAGAGCCGTCCGCGTGCTCGTCTTCCTGCTTCCCGTGATCGGTGCATGGATCGCCGTCCGGGTGCTCGCCCCACTCTTCTTCCAGCCGTTGGGGTGGATCGGGCTCGTGATCTGGGGGCTCCAAGCCGTCCTCGCCGGCGCCATCGCAGCCACCGTCGTTGATCGATTCACGAGGCGCGCCCTGCCGCTGGCCACCTTGATGGGCATGACGCTCACCTTCCCAGACCAGGCCCCTTCCAGGTTCAGCGTCGCCATGCGGACCGGGACCGTCCGCCAGATGAAGAAACGCCTGGAGGAGCTCGCCGAACACGGCCTTTCAGACGACGTACAGAAAGCATCCGAGCAGGCGATCGAGCTGGTGACGTTGCTCGGCCGGCACGAGCGCCTCACCCGGGGACACACCGAACGGGTACGGGCCTACGCCGACGTCATCGCCGGAGAGATGAAACTGGCTGAGCAAGACCGCCAGATGCTCTCCTGGGGAGTGCTGCTGCACGACATCGGCAAGCTCTCGGTTCCGCCGGAGATCCTGAACAAGAACGGCCGCCCGACCGAGGAGGAGTGGGCCATTCTCCAGACACACCCCGCAGAAGGGGCTCGGATTCTCGCCCCGCTGTCGGGTTGGCTCGGCGACTGGGCGCTCGCCGCCAGCGAGCACCACGAACGTTGGGACGGCGGCGGGTATCCCAACGGCCTCAGCGGCCGCGACATCTCGATGGCCGGACGCATCACCGCCGTCGCCGATGCCTACGACGTGATCACCTCGCGCCGTTCCTACAAGGCTCCAATGTCCATCGAAAGCGCCAGACAGGAACTGGTTCGCTGTTCGAAGACCCAGTTCGACCCCGCTGTGGTTCGGGCCATGCTCGGCGCGTCGATCGACGAGAGGACTCGAGTCGGGCGACTTCTCGGCTGGATCCCAGAAATCCCCGGCCTCGCCGCAGCTTCGAATGCGCTCGCGTTGATTCCACCCGTCGTGGTGGCGACAGCACTGGCCACAACCGGAGCGGTTGCCGCCAGCCCTGCGCGCCCAGATCAGGCACTCGCCTTCACCGGGCCGGAATCAACCGTCACCACCAGCGAGCAGTCTCCCGAGCCGGCCTCGAAGTCGACCGCCCCTGACCCGGCGGATGAAACCTCGGATGCGACATCGGACGGCTCGACCTCGACCAACGGCTCCACCACGCTGCCCTCGACCAACAGCTCGACCACACTGCCGTCGACCAACAGCACCACCACACTGCCGTCGATCACGGTGCCGTCGACCACGATCCCAGGCATCACACTGCCGACGATCACGATCCCCTCGATCTCGCTCCCCGGCGTCTCGCTCCCCGGCGTCTCGCTCCCCGGCGTCTCGCTCCCCGGGGTATCCCTGCCCGGCACGATCCCCGACGTGACGGTGCCGACCGGCGAACTGACTGATGGCCTGCTCACCGGTTCATCGACCGAGGTCACGGTCCCCCCGGTCACCGTTCCCACCGTCACGCTCCCGGACCTCGGTTTTCCCTGAGTCGGGTTCCGGACGGCGGCACCATCGAGCCAGGCCACGAGCGGCCCGACCGCCGACTCAGCCTGCGCTGAATGCTGACTGGAGGCACCGCCATTTTGTGGCTGTTCCCCTTCGTCCTACCATCGCGGCCCTGATGAGCTCCTCGTCGACACCAGAGACCCCACCGCAACCTCGAGCCTCGGTCAATCGAGAACGCGACCGACCGTGGATGATGCGGACCTACTCCGGGCATTCGACCGCCGCTGCATCGAACGAGCTCTATCGGCTCAATCTCGCCAAAGGCCAAACGGGTCTCTCGATCGCCTTCGACCTACCCACGCAGACGGGGTACGACCCCGACGATCCCCGGGCCAGAGGCGAGGTCGGCAAGGTCGGGGTCCCCGTCGTCCACAAGGGCCACATGGCAACGCTGCTCGACGGCATCCCCGTCGGCGACATGAACACCTCGATGACCATCAACGCGCCGGCAGCCTGGATGCTCGGTTTGTACATCGCCAACGCCGAAGATCAGGGAGTACCGACAGCCGAACTGCGGGGCACCACGCAGAACGACATCGTCAAGGAGTACCTCAGCCGCGGCACGTACATCTTTCCGCCGGAGGCGAGCAGGCGACTGATCGTCGACATGTTCGCCTACTGCACGACACACGTACCCAAGTGGAACCCCATGAACGTGTGCTCCTATCACCTGCAGGAAGCTGGTGCGACGCCGGTCCAGGAGATCGCCTACAGCCTCGCCACGGCCATCGGTGTGCTCGATGCGGTCCGGGACTCCGGTCAGGTTCCGGAGGAGGGTTTCACTGCGATCGTCGCGAGCGTCAGCTTCTTCGTGAATGCCGGCATCAGGTTCATCGAGGAGACCTGCAAGATGCGGGCCTTCACCGAGATGTGGAACCGGATCACCGCAGAGCGGTACGGGGTCACCGACCCGAAGGCCCGTCGGTTCCGATACGGCGTGCAGGTCAACTCCCTCGGACTGACCGAGGCCCAACCCGAGAACAATGTCCAGCGAATCGTCCTCGAGGCCCTCGGCGTCACCCTGTCCAGAGACGCCCGCGCCCGGTCACTGCAGTTGCCGGCGTGGAACGAAGCCCTCGGCCTACCCAGGCCGTGGGACCAGCAGTGGTCCCTGCGGATCCAGCAGGTGCTGGCCTTCGAGACCGACCTCCTCGAATACGACGACATCTTCGCCGGCTCACACGTGATCGAAGCGAAGACGAACGAACTGGTGGAGGCAGCCACAGCCGAGCTCGACGAGGTCCTGGCGCTGGGCGGCGCCTTCGAGACGATCGAGGAGCTGAAAGGACGACTCGTTCGTTCTCACGCCGAACGGTTGCGCAAGATCGAACGGGGTGACACCACCATCGTCGGGGTCAACGACCTGGTCGAGACAGCTCCGTCCCCGCTCGGAGGAGCCGAGAGCATCCAACGGGTCGATGCCACCGTGCACGGGGAGATGGTCGCCGACGTCGAAGCGTGGCGAGCCAGCCGGGACCAGGCTGCGGTCGACGCGGCACTCGAGCATCTGGCGCAGGCAGCCCGTGGCGACGAGAACATCATGTTCCCCACCATCGAGCTCGCCCACGCAGGCGGGACCACCGGCGAATGGGCCGGCCTGCTCCGCGAGATCTTCGGTGAGTACCGGGCACCGACCGGTGTCGCCGCGGCGGCCGGAGCGGGCGGCGGCTCACCCGGTTTGCGCTCCATCGCCAACCGCTTGCGCGAGGTCGCGGGTGGACCGCCTCGATTCCTCGTCGCCAAGCCCGGACTCGACGGCCATTCCAACGGCGCAGAACAGATCGCGGTGGCAGCGCGAGATGCCGGAATGGAAGTCATCTACCAGGGCATTCGCATGACCCCGGAAGAGATCGTCGCTGCGGCGCGCGACGAGGACGTCGATGCCATCGGCATCTCGATCCTCTCTGGCAGCCACCTCGAGCTCGTGCCCGAGATCATGCAACAGCTTCGCCGGGAGGGAGTGACAGCGCCGGTCATCGTCGGCGGAATCATCCCAGAGGCCGACCGACTCGGCCTGACAGAGCTCGGCGTCGCTGCCGTTTTCACCCCGAAGGATTTCGAGATCAGCCAGATGATCGGCGAGGTTGCTGACCTCGCCTTGGCCCATCGCTTGCGCTGATCTCCGAGCTCTCGTTGTGCACGACCCGAGAGAAAACTCGGGTTGGGTGACACAAGAGTTGCTGCGAGTTCCGATAGCGTTTCCGAAGGCCGCCGGCACTCCCTCCGCCGGCGGCCTACTCTCTCAAGCGGACCAACGTGACGCGGAACGTGCCACACTTCCCTCGACGCATCGTTGGTCAAGTTCGCGGTGCTAGCGCCGATGGAGACGAGATGAACACCCGATTCGCACTCCCCGGACTGGCCACCGGGATCCTCGGCTTGGTCGCAGGGTTGATCGCCTACGCAGCAGACAACCGTCTGTTCGGCGCTGTCGCAGGGCTGCTGGCCCTTGCCGCAGGTGTCTCAGGAGTTCGGCTCGCTCAACAACTGGGAGAACAGGCTGCGCTGCAACGCCTGGTCGAGGATGAACTCCGCGTCGTGCGAGCCGAGACCCAGCAGCGGCTGCTCGTCGACGACGCCGAGGACTACGAAGAGTCAGAAGACCTCGAAACGCTCACCGACGTCCGCACGGGGCTGTTCAGCGAGAGCTTCTTCACCGTCGCGCTCGAGTCACGCGTGGCCGCCGCACGACGCCATCTGCGACCCGTCGCCGTGGTGCTGCTCGAGGTCGTCGAAGGTCTCCCCGGCGGTGAACCCACTGAAGCCGAAGCATCGATCGTCGCGCAGAGCATCACAACAACCCTTCGCGAGGCCGACACTGCGTGTCGCCTCCGCAACGGCTACTTCGCCCTCTTGCTCGAGGACACCCCCGAGAATGGCGCGATCTGGACTGTCGAACGCATTCGCCGCGAGCTGCTCGGCCTCAAGACCGGGCTGACGCTCTGGGCCGGCGTGGCGTGTTATCCGGCCCACGCTTTTACAACCGATGAACTGATGCGAGCCGCGGAGGAAGCCCTCGAAGGTGCCCGCGAGTGGCGCCAGGACCGCATTGAAGTCGCGTCAGCGGCCAAGGACTGAATCGTCCTCCTGAGGCGGTTCCAGACCGAACTCGCGCCACACCGAATCGGTATCGGACCCGACAGAACGACCAGGCCACCGAACCGACCCCGGCGTCTCGGACAATCGGGCGATCACGTTCGGCATCGGATAACCATCGACGGTGACGAACGCCTCGCGTTCGAGGATGTGAGGATCGGCAGCCAGATCACTGATGTCGTACACCTGCGCTGCTGCAGCGTCGGCTTCCTCGATCGCGTCGAGAGCCTCGCTCATCGAGCGCTCCGCAACCCACGCCGCCACGCGATCTTCGACCAGCTGGCGATGGTCCATTCGGTCAGCCACGGTCCGAACACGCAAATCATCGCCGAGGCCGACCAACTGCATGATTCGTTCGGCGACCGAGTCGGCCGAGGTGCTGATGGCAATCCAGCGACCATCGGAGGTGCGATAGGTTCCGCGCGGAATCGAATACGGCAGTCCTGACCCGAGTCGGGGCTGCTGCTGCCCAGACTTCAACCACAGCGACGGAAGGGGGCCCATGATCTGGATCATGCTCTCGATCAGGTTCGCATCGACCACCTGACCGACGCCAGAATGGACGGCGACCATCGTGGCAAAGGCTGCTGCCAGCCCGGTCACCTCATCGGTCAGAGCAACGGGCGGGAGCGTCGGCGCACCATCGGCATCACCGTTGAGCGCGGCGAAGCCGGACATGGCTTCGGCCAGCGTGGCGAAACCCGGTCGGTGAGCGTATGGACCGTCCTGCCCGAAGGCCGTGACCCGGACGATGACGAGCGTCGGGCGATGTGCGTGCAACACCTTCGCACTCAGACCAAGCGAGTCGAGCTTGCCCGGTCGCATGTTCTCGACCAGCACGTCGCTCTCAGCCACCAACGTGAGGAGGTTGGCTCGGCCAATCTCGCTTCGCAGGTCGAGCTCGATGAACCGCTTGTTGCGGTTGGCGCCTTTGAAGAAGAACGTCTCACCATCGTCGTCTCGCCAGCCCAGGTTCCGCGCGGTGTCGCCGATTCCCGGCCGTTCGATCTTGATCACGTCCGCTCCGAAATCGGCGAGGTGCCGGGCACAGCCCGGCCCGGCCAACACCGTCGACAGATCGAGCACTCGGAGGTCGCTCAGTGGTCCCGTCATCGCAGTGGTCCCGTCATCGCAGCGGTTCCGTCATCGGGAGCCGTCCATCTCATGTCGCTTTCCCGACGATTCGCTGGATCGTTCCGATGCTGCGCACCGTCATCGTCCCGATGCTGCGCTCGAGCCCGGCGACGTCGAGATCAGAAGCCGAAATACCTTCCCGGGGCCACCAATGAATGTCCCTCCCGACCAACGCGAGACGGTCCTCTGGAGGTGCGAAGTCGTCGAGATCGATCGGATCGGGCGCCGGTGCAGCAAGAAGTATCACCTGCGGTTTGCTGCCGGGGAGAGGTGCGTCGGCACCAAATGGGGAGGTGGCCACGATGTCGACCAGCTCGGCGGACGTCCGCACGATGGCGGGAACCTCGTACCCCAGGGCTTCGCGGAGGCCCGCCGCCAGTCGCTCGGCGATCTCGCTGCTCTCGAGACCCAGCGCGTCACCGATCAGCACGTTGCCGCTCGCCTGATATGCGGTGGCGTCGATGAACCCGACTCGTTGAACGGCTGCGATCAGATCGTTGTTCGTGACCCGGCGACCTCCTGTGTTGATCGCACGCAGAAATGCGACATGAGAGATCACTCGGCGGCCCACACATGGGCGTAGTCGCCCACAGCATCGAGCACGGGTTGGAGTGCGCGGCCCTTGTCGGTGAGTCCGTAGTCGGCGGATCGTCCGTGGACCCGACGCTCCACTACTCCTTCGGCTTCCAGCTCCTTCAGCCGCTCGGACAGCAGTCGATCCGAGATGCCCGGAATGGCTCTTCGGATCTGACTGAAGCTCGAGCATCCCCCGGACATGGTGAGCAGGATCGCGCCCGTCCACCGACGACCGATCATCTCGATCGTCCGGTGGAAGTGCGGGCAGTACGAGCCGTCCTCAGGCATCAGCAGATGCTAGGCGATGGCAGCGATGGCTTCGCCGGCGCGAGCCAGCCCGGCCTCGGCGTCCATCGCGAGCCCATCGGCTGCCACCACTTGCACGTTGCGGATCCCGAGGAACCCGAGGAAGAAGGTCAACCACGTGGTCCCGTGATCGAGTTCGGAACCGATGGGCGTGCCACCGGCGGCGGCCACGACATAGGTCGGGCGGTCGGCGAGGAGGCCGACGGGGCCCTGTTCGGTGTAGCCAAAGGTGATTCCGGCCCGTGCGACGAGGTCAGCCCAGGCCTTGAGCGCAGCGGGAACACCGAAGTTGTAGATCGGAGCGCCGATGACGAGCACGTCCGCAGCCTGGAGCTCGGCGATGAGTTGGTCGGCAAAGGCCAAGGCTGTCGCCGACTCGGGTGACCGATCGGCCGGGAGAGCTGCCATGTCGGCGGTGACGTCCGCAGTGAGCAGAGGCACGCCGAACTCGAGGTCACGCACGACGATCTGGTCGTCGTCGGAGGCCAACTTGGCGATGAGCTTGTCGGCGAGGGCACGGGTGGCGGAGTTGGCACCGGTGGCGCTTGCATCGATGCGAAGAATCGTTCTGGACATGGGGAGGGGCCTTTCGGAGGGACAGGATCTGTGTGGTTACATATAGTAAGTAGTTCAAATCTGTATCGCACTGTGTCGTCGATCACACGGTTTCCTTCGGCGCTGCGCGCCCCGACCTGCGGGGGAAGCCGCGCCCCGACCTGCGGGGGAAGCACGGCGCGAACTACGGTTCGACCGTGAGCCTCGACCTCCGAGAGCAGGACCCCGCTGCAGCCAGATTCAACGCTGTCGGCCAAGCCGTGCTGTTCTGCCTGGTCGGCGGCGCGGTCGGTCTTGTCGCCAATGGCCTACTGTTCGGAACCTCTGACCCGTCGCGATGGGTCGTCGTCGCGGTGTGCGCCAGCGTCGGAACCGTGCCCCTGCTTCGATGGCGTCTGGATCGCCGGCGAGTCGATCATCTCGACCTCTTCGGGATCGATCGTTCGCTCCGTCCACTGCTCGAACGTGCGGCGGCGGCTGCTGACGCCATCGAACAGGCCGGCCATGCCGCACCGGACGGCGCGATCCGCGACCAGTTGGCCGAGAACCACAGCACCGCGCTTCGGCACCTCCGGCTCATGGAGTCCGACGCCCGGCAATCGGGTCATGCGAGCCGCCAGGGCCTTCTCCAGCTCTGCCACCAACTCGATGAACTCGCTGCGGCCTCGGGACGGCTGTCGGCTGCAGCCGTCACGGCGCTCCCGTCCGTGCTGGGTTCGCTCACGGAACGGACGACGCTGCTGGAGCGGGCGCTCCGCGAGACATCATCAAACGAGCAACTGGGCTCCGGAGAGGCAGCGATCACCGCAGGGTCGGCCTGGCCCGATCTCGAAGATCCCGATGCCACCAACGTCCGCTGAAACGCCAGCGCGGCAGAGCCTCACTAGCCGGGGTCGTCGTCGATGGACGGGGCCACAGCATCTCGATCGCAGCCGCAACGGCGACGACTTCCTCATCGGTTGGCATTGGACGGATCTCGCTCACAGCGGAACGTTCCCGTGCTTGCGCTTCGGAAGGTCCTCGGTCTTCGACCGGAGCATGTGGAGGCCGGCAATCAGCTTGCGTCGGGTCTCGGCGGGATCGATCACGTCATCGACGTAGCCCCGCTCGGCGGCGATCCACGGGTTGGCGAAGCGTTCCTTGTACTCGTCGATCAGTTCGGTCCGACGGGCCGCTGGGTCGGCAGCAGACTGAATCTCGCGACGGTAGACGATGTCAGTGGCACCCTCTGGGCCCATCACCGCGAGCTCGGCCGTTGGCCAGGCGAAGGCCAGATCGCAGCCGATCCCCTTCGAGTCCATGACCACGTACGCACCGCCGTAGGCCTTGCGAGTGATCACTTGCATCCGGGGCACAGTCGCCTCGCAGTACGCGTAGAGGAGCTTCGCTCCGTGGCGGATGATGCCGCCGTACTCCTGGTCGACTCCGGGGAGGAACCCCGGCACGTCGACGAACGTGACGAGCGGGATGTTGAAGGCATCACACACGCGCACGAAGCGGGCGGCTTTGGATGAGCTCTCGATGTCGAGCACCCCGGCGAGCTGCATCGGCTGGTTGGCGACGATGCCGACGGGACGACCGTCGAGGCGGGCATAGCCGCACACGATCGCCTTCGCCCAGTTGGCCTGGTACTCCATGAACTCGCCGTCGTCGACAACTTCGGTGATGACCTGCTTCATGTCATACGGATGATTGGAGGTCTCCGGCATGATCTCCGCCAGACGAGGACAGAGGCGATCGGGGTCGTCGCCCGAAGCGATGATCGGCGGCTCCTCGAGGTTGTTCGATGGCAGGAACGACAGCAGGAAGCGCACATCGTCGAGCACGGCCTTCTCATCGTCGGCGACGAACGTTGCGACGCCGGATTTCGAGCTGTGACTGCCCGCTCCGCCGAGCTCTTCGAGCGTGACCTCTTCACCGGTGACGGTCTTCACGACATCTGGACCGGTGATGAACATGTGCGACGTCTCCTTCACCATGAAGATGAAGTCGGTCATCGCGGGGCTGTAGACCGCGCCGCCGGCGCATGGGCCCATGATCACGCTGATCTGAGGGATGACACCGGACGCCTGGACGTTGCGATAGAAGATGCCGCCGTAGCCGTCGAGGCTGACGACCCCCTCCGGGATTCGGGCACCGGCGCCGTCGTTGAGTCCAATGAGGGGTGCGCCGGTCGACAGCGAGAGATCCATGACCTTCTGGATCTTCTCGGCGAAGACTTCACCGAGTGAGCCGCCCATGATCGTGAAGTCCTGGCTGAAGACGAAGACCTTCCGACCGTCGATGGTTCCCCAGCCAGTGATGACACCATCGGTGTACGGCCGCTCGGTGGCGTCGGGATTGCGGGTGCGGGCCAGCATGTCGAGCTCGTTGAACGAACCGTCGTCGAGGAGATAGTCGAGCCGCTCCCTGGCCAGCATCTTGCCCTTGTCGTGCTGGCGCTGGACCGACCGCTCGGATCCAGCGTGCAGCGCTGCCTCCCGACGCTCGAGCAAGTCGGCAAGGCGGTCGGCATTCGTTGTTTCAGCCACGCCGGGAGGGTAGCGCCCGCCACCCAACCTCGGAAATGACGAACGTCCCGATCCTGCAGCGCAGCAAGCACGGGTAGCGTTTCGGGATGCCTGAACTGACCTCGGTGTGTGTCTACTGCGCATCATCGACCGGGACGAACCAAAAGATCGTCGACGCCACACGCTCCTTGGGGCATCTGCTGGCCGAGCGTGGAATCGGCCTCGTCTACGGCGGCGGGGCGGTCGGGCTGATGGGAGTCATCGCCGACACCGTGCTCGCCGACGGTGGAACGGTCACGGGCATCATCCCGACCGATCTCTTCCCACGAGAAGTTGCCCACGTCGGCTGTACCGAACTGATCGAGGTCGACTCGATGCACGAACGGAAGCGACTCATGTTCGATCGGGCTGACGCGTTCATCGCCTTGCCAGGGGGTTTCGGCACCCTCGAAGAGATCGCAGAGGTCACGACCTGGGCCCAGATCGGGATGCACGACAAGCCCGTAGGCCTTCTCAACGTCGACGGCTACTGGGACGGGCTGCTGGCCTTCTTCCGCCGGGCGGTCGCCGATGGGCTGTTGAAGGACCAGAACCGGGCCATGCTGCAACAGTCCAGCACCCCGGAGGGAATGCTGGATGCCTTGGAGCGTTACGAGGGAAGCGCCGAGGCGAAATGGATGGACATCGACCAAGCGTGACTGATCCAACCCCTCCACGCTCGACGTTGAGAGCGCAGCGAGCAACTCGGGGTGGCCGAAGGCCACACGGTCTAACCCCTCGACGGGCTCGACGTTGAGAGCGCAGC